>Ga0325402_1003340_pt1 | contig 14450 bp, 7 predicted proteins | sample PopdelMetagenome_22_FD_207212 | JGI IMG/M metagenome (GOLD analysis project Ga0325402, IMG submission 207212) | Populus deltoides microbial communities from Bellville, Georgia, United States - Xylem-PdKOR-R3 | ecosystem: Host-associated > Plants > Phyllosphere > Stem > Wood/Secondary xylem... | reverse complement strand
AACTCTTCCTTGCCAACCCTAGTGCAGCAAAGATTTTCGTAAATGAAGAGGATCCAGAGCTTGTAAATGCTTTGATTAGTGCCAACCCAAGGAGGAAACGTGCTAGGAAAATCTTCAAGCAGCCCTTTATTGTATGACAAGTACTGTGAAGCTAAGAAGAGGGCTACTAGACTAGTCCAAATTTTGCAAATATAGATACAGAATTGGAGGCACGAGACTGATAGTATTCTGCACCGAGAAATGCAGATGCTGGTGCTTTGTTACCATTGTTTCTCCTGTAACATGAGTTTGACATGAACAAGTAGAAATGCTAGAGTTGTGTCGATCTCTGCATTATGTTTCCTTGCCCTTCATTTTTATTTTCTCAACAACGCAAGTAGAGTGGTTAATAGAATTTCTTTGATCGAAGGCTTCGCCCATTCAACCAGCATTGCAGCACGTGCACTGGCCGGTGCTTTGAGAGTTCGAAAGATAATTGGTTTAACCAAAAAATAATTGGTTCAGTTTTGATTTTAAGAGTGTGAATGGATTGAACTGAAACGGTTTAACCAAAATAAACCCTTACTATATAAAGCAAACAGATATAAAAACATCTTTTTTCTCTACACAAACACAAACCCTAACTCCCAGATCATTCAAAGTCGCCCCCTCTCTTGATATATTACATGCAGTTGCTTTAAATCACTAATAAAATGTCAAAGCCAAAGGTTGGATCAACCAGCATTTAACCACAAGTTAATTTTTTTCAGCCAAAATGCTGTCCAACAATGATTCACAAGCATCTTCAAGTAGATCCAAGACCTGTGATAAAAAGGAAAGATCGTGAGATTAGTAACAACCACAAATGCACTGAATATGCTAGATTAAGAGTGTTCTAGAAACAGAAATTGAGGAGTCTGCTCGATCATCTTCCACAGGGAGACCATTATCTTGACAGTAATCAATCAAGAAACTTTGAGAATTTTTATGACTACACAAATATTCAATTTCTATAGTGAGTGGTCAACGAACCTATCATGAGGAAATTAAAGCAGGCAAGTTAAGAGTTGAGAGAATAGATTAGATACAAGCAGTTCAGCCTTGCCGTCTACATGAATGCAAGACCACGGGTTACAAGGTGAAGGAAGTTAAAGAAAGGGACTAAGAAAATCTGTCCTATAACTAACACCAGAAGACAGAAGCATTATCTATAATGCAACATGCACTGAAGGATCAACAAACACAGCAGTAGTCTGACGACGAGGTGACTTCTGATTTGGAATAATATAAGCAACGAGTAAATAAAAAATTTTAAGCCAGGAGAGCCTATATACCTTAGCTGCCTCTTTAAGCAGTAACATCTACATTGAAGAAAATCTGAGTTCATTTCTTTAAAATAAACCAATTCAATCACAACAAATTGTTCTAAATGAATTTCAATGAAGAACAATCAAGCAACTTAAGTCATGATATTGAAGACTCAATCAAGATTTCACAAACTTCCGATACAAGCTCTGAGGGTTTACTCAAATTCTCATACATTACCTTCTCAAAACCCTGTGGTCCGCCATAGTAAGGATCTGGGACTTCTGTTTCATCATGTTTCTTACAAAAAGAACACATTAGCTTAACCTGCGAAAACAACAAAAACATACGAGAGTTGACAAATTAAAATACCTGCATGCAAAAATTCACACCAAAACCCTATAAATCTTTCGCCTACCTTCTTGTGTGCATCATCAGGAAGTGTCTCTTTAAATTTCCACTTATTAAAAGCTTCCATTATATCCTCTGAACAAAACCCAATTCATATATAATAACATATTATCAAAAGAATTAAAGAAGCTAACAAATCAGAAAGAAGTAAAAAAATCATTTGTACCTCTATTTCGGTTGTCCATAGCAAGAATGATATCAAAATCTCTAAAATCAGACGGTCGAATGGGCCTTGATATGGAAGTTATCTCAATCCCACGCCTTTTAGAAGCTGCCCTCATTCTTGAGTCTGCTGGATTACCCTTTATTAACCAAAAAAAAACAACACAAGAATCATTTACACTCCATAAAATGCTATTTTTCATTATTCTCTACAATCAAAGCAACAGAATTTTAGAAAGATATGTTTACCTCATGGTAATTAATGGTGCCAGCAGAGTCAATCTTGAACTTAGAATCAAGTCCTCTCTTGTTAACAATATCAGTAAACACGCCCTCAGCAGCTGGACTCCTACAAATGTTGCCTAGACACACAAAAAGAACAGCGAAAGGTTTGGTCTCTGTTGAAGAAGCCATTGATGATGAAGCTTTGATCACCAAGGACCTGAAATGGATAGCACTGCTTTTAGGGTTTTTGTGATGAAGATGGGAATATTGGAGAAATGGATATTTATTAATGAGAGGAAATGGGGCTTTCAGAGAGAGGAGTTTAGTGGCATTGTGGCAAAATTGTAAATGTAGAGATGGGTTTGGAAACCTAGTATTAGGAGAACTGTTGTAATACAAGGTTGTTACTGATGTCCTAACCATCACTCCTGTGAGGGTGGTGGTGTTGGCAAAGGATATGGTGATGACAGTAATTTGCTGTGGGTGTGTTGGGATTTCATTGGTCTAAAATTATTCTGTGAGGGTAGACTTCAAAATTAAAAAAATGGGGCTGCCGGTGGATAGGGTATGCGGGTCGGGTTTTCTCTTTTCTTCACTGTTTCACTGTATATCAATAAATTTGTGGAAGTAAACTTGCTAAGATTCCAGATCAACATTGTAACGATTCTCTTCCGTTAAGCATTACCACATTAAAGAAATTTTGGCCCGTCGTGTGCGTGCAGAGAGTAGAATCATGGCTATGTAACCTCTTAAATGTTAGACGAAATCCCCATGTTATTTAACAAACAAAAACCATTAACAGGATAGCAGATGGTTGAAACAATTGCAGAAAGCTAGAATGTAGTAGGGAATACGATCAAACCATGGAAAAATGATGCAGAATCCACTCTTCAATGCTCAGACAAATAAGAGCAATGCTTCTCCGCTTCCATATTCTCAATTTCAACTCTAAACTAGAGTTAAGGTATACATATATCTCATACTAAATAAGTTGCCGCAAATTTCCAGATTTTCGGATCACATTTACACTATATGCCATAAATATGTGTATATACCAGTTACACTGATGATGAGAAACCCCATTTTTCAAACAATGAAAATAAAATTCAACATCTTCCGTTTCTCACATCAGATTAGTGCGGGCTAAAACATCTCAAACTCTCTTAGCTCTGCTGTATCCTTGAACTTAGCGCAGTCCTTGTTCTGAGAAAATGTGTTTGATGCAATTCCAACATCACATTGATTAGGTAGCTCTGGAGGAATTGCACACCGTATCAGAGCCCAGTTAAGGCCGTCGAAGAAGGGGTGCTGTTTAATCTCTGCAGCCCCTTTCGCAGATCCTAGCCGATCCCCAGGTTCCTTTATCAACAACCCTCTAATCAAATCACGTGCATGAAAACTAACTATAGGGTTACTGGGGAACTTGAGGCTTCGTGACACAACATTGGACAATGTTTCCTCATTTCCTGACCCCTTGAAAGGCGTTCTACCATATAACAGCTCAAACAGGAAGATTCCAAACGTCCACCAATCAACAGCACTGCCATGCCCCTCACCTTTGATGATCTCAGGGGCCAGGTATTCATGGGTTCCGACAAAGGAGTTAGAACGAGCACTAGTTGGCTCCACTACCACCTGTGGCAGTGGGCTGACCTGAGCAGCTAGGTCAGATTTTAACTTCTGAGATTTTGCAGCAACTGACAGAAGTCTTGGAGTGAAACATGATACTTGCCAGGCTGGGTGGAGACAGAATGGGTCGATACAGCTAGCTTCAGAGCATGGACTCGACATCTTTTTTGTCGGCTCTTCAGCAGGTGAAGATGATTTAAGTAGAACAGGATTAACAGCACACCTGAGTGACAGGTCAAAATCTGAAAGCATGATATGCCCATCCTCTCGGACCAGAATATTTTCTGGTTTTAAATCTCGATAAACAACTCCAAGCATGTGCAAGTACTCCAGTGCAACGAGGACTTCAGCAACATAAAACCTACAAACATGATTGCATCAAAATGAATTGAAGAGACAGGGGGTAAAATTAAGTTAAGAATAACCAAGTACAAGCAAAACTCTTCTAATATATTTACTTCTATATCAATGAAATTCACAAGTGTGTGCTCCTAAAATTAGTAATATCGATCCTTCTCTTTTGGGGAGTTAAATATCGATCCTTCTTTAGCTATCAAGTGTCTCATAGCAATAAGCTGGCTCTCCAAGTTGTGATGTGACATAACAATCACATCACCAGCACAATTTCACGTGCATCCATTCACTATACCATCTATAACTAGCTTCCAAAATCTTCAACCCATAAGTTCGCTTTAAGAACTTAATTTTTAAACCTTGCTGCATCTTCCTATGTACCAATAAGACTGTTGCTCCATTAATTTGCTTCTTGTATACCATTAAGGCACACCAAATTCAATCGAATGACAGCTATTAGACCCCAATTGATTATGAGAGCCCCCGCCTTTGACTATAATTTCAGGTTTCCAATCAAATAACCTATTGTAATTAATGCCCATCTTTTTCAACATAAAACTCCTTTTTTTCCCTTTTTTATAGGGATGAAATGCTAGTCAAAAAAATTTATCAGCCATCATTTGGTCATCGATCAATGGGCAACTACTACATTCACAAATTGAAATGCATTAACGTTAGTGAGAAATAAATGGACAACGTCGCTTAGGATACCAAAATCAGATTTCTTATCCTGGGGTTGTATATGCAAGCGTTCATGTGTGTTGTCTGTGTGTTCATGCAGACATGTGAGAGAGTTTTTGTCCCCCCCCCAACCCACGTGCTCGTGTGTGTGAGAGAGAGGGGGGGGGGGGATGCCCAAGAGAATAACAGGAAACATAGGTTATTGGTGGAATAAATTACACTGTAAAGTGCAAGGCTGGAAAATTTATGAGAACTTAAATAGAATTAGTACCTTGCAGCTGGTTCAGAGAAACTCCTGCCAGATTGTTTCTGCCGCAGCACATGCAGATCTCCACCAGGACAATACTCCATAACCAGGCAGGAGAGTTTATCTGACACAAAATGGGCATATAATGTAGGGAGAAAAGGATGATCCAGCATCTGCAAAATCTTTCTTTCTGTTAGGGCCCTAGACATCTTCTTCCTAGTTGCCAAGTAGTCATTATCCATTACTTTCAAAGCAAATAGGCAATTTGTACCAGTTAGCTCAGCAAGATAAACAGACCCAATATCCCCACAACCAAGCTTCTTGATCAGCTTAAAATGTTTCAAACAAAAGCTTCCATGCTGCTTCTGAGTATGGCGAATGGCTTCCCACCTCAAGTCCTTTGACATGTGCGGCCGACTGCCACTATGACTAGAACCACTTAGATTGCTATCATCACTAATACTTGTGCTACTACTATAGTCACCGATGCTACTTTTTGAACTTTGTGAGAATTCCCCCTTTTCTCTTGATCTTGATTTTTCATCTACCTTTGCCAATATAGATCCTGTTCTGTTAGCACCACTCAGACTTGAACCCAGCCTGCTTGAACTTGTGTCAGCAATGATTGAATTGTATTCAGTGCTATTATTTCTACTGCTAGAAGCTGGAGAAGCTTTTGTACCTTCTCTCTTTACACTCTCTAGAATACAGTCATGCCCCATGTTGTCCAAATTGCTTGTACTAGGATTCAGATCACTATTGACTTTTCTACTACTTGGATTGGAACTGCTAGAGGCAGAAGCTGAATCCTGCTTTACCTTTTTCTTAATGAAGTTCTTGCTCCTGAAGATTGGCTTCATAAAGCATGGACTGTTACATACAGAATTATTCGCCGTATGTCCAGGGCTTGAACCAGACACAGAAAGTGAAGAAGCAGCATGCAACTGGTTTTTCTTCTCCTGGTTTTTCTTCTCCTCTGGCACTGGAGTTTTGACGGAAATTTTGATCGAGGCTGGAGCAATCTCATCCACCTCCTTTAGCTTCTCACCAACATGACTGGTAGATGAACAATCAGTAGATTTAAGCTCTCTGAGTTCTTCCTTTGATATTTGACTATCAAACCCTGTAGGTAGAGGAACAATCTGATCCCGGGAAGAACGGGGATTTTGATCTGATAGCTCTGCCTTAACCATTTGTGAGGATTCAAACATCTTCTCAGAAGAATTTGATGTTATTTTTTCTGGTACAAGAGAAATTTCCACCAAATTTCCATTACCTTCATTTAGGGGGAGCACAGATCCATCAGCCTCAACTACCACTGCCCTGTACAACCTTTTGATAGTTCCAACTTCTGAGGACCTTGATGAACTTGTTGGTCTTGATAATCGCTTCATTGCTGCCATCTCCGATGCCTGAGAGATGCACAATCCTCTCAAAGCCTGCTTCAAACTAACAGGCTCTGAAATTCCAATTCCTGACATTTGAGGTGAACCAACCTTCATTGGTCTCTTCATAGCTTTCTTCCGTAAAGCATCTTTAACACCTTCATCCAGGTGCTTAGCTGAAGTTCTAATCTCAATTGCTTCAAAAAGACGATTGATGTCATCTTCAAGAGAATACCGACTACCAAACTTCAGAACAGAATGCTTCCTGGCTTTCTCATCCATTTTCGATTCAAAATCTAAATCTTCATTTGATTCAACAATTTCAGAAATGCTGGGCACTGCATCCATCTCAACGATATTCACTCAAACACTACAGAAAACAGACTTTGCAAAAACTATATTAACCCAATTCCAAGGAAGCATTTCGAAGATAAAGCAGCACGGACATCACATATCCTTGGAAATTATCTTCAGACATAATGATCCCTGAATCCAAACAGCCCGTGAAAACCCATTCTCTTACCTCAAAATGGATCATCCAAATCCTGCCATAACCACCAATTCATTGAGAAAATTATTCATTCTATAAGCCAAAAAAAAAAGGCACAGGTTAAACCAACTCTTCCCATACAAAAATTTCAAGTTAAATTCAATATCAACAGTTCTACATCAATAGCAATCAAAACCCCATTTCCAGACATGATTGAAACTTACCAAACCTGTGTTTCCCACTATTTGTCAAAAAAGAAAAGAAGTTATTTGACCATAAATTGAAAGATTTTCTTTGAATTTATGCAAAAGAGTAAAGATATGCCTACACTTGGCACTCATAGCTTTTCTTTACCAACAATTCATATGACTGACAATGATCAAACAATCAACGTTCGCACTCACATAGCTACAGCAAAACAAAACAAAAAAAGGTTTCCCACTTCAAATCAAACAATATTTTCTATCATTACTAAGTACCAAACGAAAGCATTAATCTTCTTCAGTTCTTATTTGGACATTGCATTTGATAATCAAAAATCGTATAATAAATACAATTGGTTTCGAATCCATGTCCTAGATCTTGCTAATCATGTCGAATCAAGCCCAGTAAAAACGTGTTTTTGTGTCAATTCATGCTTGTATTTTCGAATATCAAAACACTTTAGATTTTTTATTAGAAATTAAAAAAAAAATAAGCATGATAGAGCAAGTGATTTTTCACTACAAAATTTAATATCCCAAGTCCCACCACACCATTTGTCCAATCACAAAACATAAATCAACTCAACAAATTCAAAATACGTGATTTAAGATTAAATATTAATATTAATAAAAGCAAAATTCAAAAAGAAACAGAAAAAATAAAATCACAGAGCAAACTGTTACGTGCTTCATAAATCAAAAGAAAAGGAAGAATAACAAAAAAAAATGAAATATCGGTGCTTATATCTAAAAAAAAAGGAAAGGAAAGCTCAAAAGTGAAACTAAAAAAAAAATAGAAAGCCAAAAATAGAAACAGAAAACAGTACAAGAAAATGCTCTTCGTTCTGTTAAGGAATAAAAAACAGTGGGAAAGAGAAGCTCCTTACCTGAAAAAGATCAGAACCAATCAGAATCGAAAAACAGCTGCTGAGTAACAAGAAGAAGTCGAGAAGGAAAAGAAATAGTAGAGATGATGGTTAGGGTTAGGGTTAGGATTAGGATTGGGGTTAGGGTTAGGAGTTAGGGCACGAGAGAGAGCGGTGCGAGAGTGAATGAGGAAAGAGAAAGATTAGAATGCAAATCACGAGAAGCACCAGTAGCTTACTGTTTCTTTTTCTTCTGTTGTTGGGTAGTGATTGGATGACAACACTTGTTTATAAACAGAATTGACAACATTTATCAGTGGCAGACTGGCAGGCTCTTCAAACTCGAACGAAGCGCGTGCTTGGTGTGGTGTGTCTGATCTTCAAAATCTTACTTGCCACTCCCTGTACTTTCTTTGGTCTAACAGATCAGTCCCCATTGGTTCCCTTGCTGTAAAAGTTAAGTTCTAAGAATTTCCTATTTCAAGTATATGACTAAAAAAATATTGTCAAAATGATGTACTTAAAACATCATGAAACCTCACAGAAATTCAATTTTCAAACTATTTAAATGTAAAAAAATATATATATAAATAGTAAATTCTTTAGCATTGTCATTGACCTCTAAAATACAATCATTTTGAAAACATATTCATGGATTTCAAAAAAAAAAATTGGCATTGTTATTGACCCTGAAAATATAGTTACTTTGAATTTTTTAATGAATATAATTCTTCCTATTAACACGTGTCTTATTTATCTTAACTAACATAATGTTTTCAACTAAAATCATTGTCTTGTTAAAAAAATAAATATTTTATGATTGTTAAAATAAATTAATAAAAAATATCAAAATAATATGTTTATACTTTTCACGCTCGAAAGCTAACAAAATTATACATATAATAAAATCATGTTCAAATACATCTAAAAAATTAATAATAGAACATTGATTTCAATTGAATTTTTTATTATTATTATTAGATACATAATAATTGAAAAAACAATTATTAAAATTTAAATAAATAATTATAATAGTATTTAAGAATTATGTAAAATATAAAGAGTAAGCAAATCTAGTAAAACAAAAATTAGATTGTCAAAAAAAACCAAAGGAAAATATTGGAGGGAAAAATAAAACAAAGGGCTAGACCTATACGCTCCGTCTTAATTTATTTATTTATTTTATTTGGATTAAGGATGTGGACGATTATTTAAAAAAATATATATATAGGAACAAAATTTCAAAAATTAAGTGTTGTCACTAGCTCTCGAACTTGTGACTTGCACCATGTCACACTCGTCTCTGCTAAGCGAGCCACGATACAAATTTATTTGAGTGAGTGGTCTGATGTTAATACTTCAAAATGAATTGTTGGACCCAATTATTTTATGATAATTATTATCTCTCAAGAATATATGAAAATCCTTTTTCATGGGTAATCTAACGTGTATAAAGATTATTCTAACTAATAATCATATAAGGAGAGCTAGTCCATTGATAAATTTATTTGATTTATATAGGAATGGTACGTCTGGGTCATTAACCTCTAAAAAAACAAAAATTATGAAAACAATCACCCTGTATGCAAAGTAAAAAATCATGCACCTAGGGATGTATTTAACCGATTCTCACTCTCATACCTTACTCGTTTTTGTATTTTAAAAATATTTAAAAAAAATTAAAAAATTTTTTATTTTTTTTACTTTAAATTAATATTTTTTAGTATTTTCAAATTATTTTGATGTGCTGATATCAAAAACAAATGAAAAAAACATTATTTTCATTCATTTATAAATAAAAAGCACTTTAAACAACAACTGCAACCACACTCTTAAATGAATATTTCTATGGTTTCAAGAAATGGATGGGGGAATTAATTCGAACATCCATTAACTTAAGATGAGTAAGTGAAAAATAATAATTTAAAAATAATATTATTTTAATTTTTAAAATTTAAAAATTGTGTTGAAAAAAGTTAAGAGGTGTTTGAGATATGGGTAGAAATTGTTTTTAAAATGTTTTTTACTTATAAATATATTAAAATATTTTTTTATTATTTTTTAAAAAAATTTTAACATCAATATATTAAAATAACTTTAAAAATTAAAAATATATATTTTAAAACGAACAAAATTAAAAAAAGAAAAACATGATTGTAATAAATCTTTAATGAAAACTAGCCTTTGGGTCCCGATACCTGCGGGTAGATTACAAAATTAATAATTGCATGAAAAATACAAAAAGTGTTATTTTTACTTGTATGCAACCAAATATTTAAAATAAAGATCTATTATTATAAGTGTAAATAAATTAAAAAAAAATATGTGATTTCTTTAACCTAGCAGGCCAAAAGCGAATTGGTAGGTTTGTTTAAATGAAAATAAGGTTAATAAAAAAAAAATTTATGCAGTCATGTTTTAATTTTATTTAACCCTAACTAAAAAAAAAAGGAAACAATGAAATATCAAGGAATTAAATTAAAAAAATGAATAAAATAACAAGACGACATATTATATTGATTTGAGTTAACATGTAAAATTTACAACCCGAGTAAAGAACACAATCATAATGAGTTAACTTGGTTAGATAATATATTTCATTTCTTTTCCTTTCCTTGTTCTTTTCTTGGTTAGGTCTTGATTGGGTCTTATTTGACCATAAATCGAATGAAATTCAAAAGTAAATTGAAGAGTTATAAAAGAATTGAAAAAAAAATTTAAAAAAATATATTATATTATATCGATTTCGGTCAACTTAAATTAACTGATAAAATTTACAATGCAGGTGATGGATATAATTCTAACTAGGCATGATTTTTTCAAGCTAAGTGATAAAAAGGATGAAATTGTATTTTTTTTATTTTAAGTTAAATAAAAAATAATAATGATAATAAATGGTTAAATTGCATTTTAAAAAAAATAACAAGGAAATGCACTAAACAACAAGAAAAGAAAGAAAAGAAAATGCCCAAATATCATGTCTTAACCCATCAAAACTTTGATCCGCGTCAAGGTCCAAATCAAGTCTAATAATTTTTAAAAAAAATTTATTTCGCAACAAAACAATGAATATAAATATTTTTTAAAAAAAGAGCTCAGGCTTGTGCGTTTGGCCTTATTTTTTTTTCCTTTTAATGGATGGATAAACCCTATTTAAAAAAATAATAATTAGATGATGTGTTGTTTGTCTATCCAGATTTTGACCACTACTTTGGTGGCTGAAAAATCAGGGCAAACCTATTTTCTTCTAAAAACTAATTTTAACCAAACAAATACCTCATAAGCACCCTTAAGACACCTTCAAACCAATTTATCAACCTAAAAATTCTTTAAAACAATCCTAAAATGTAAAATCAAATCGGATTAGATTTTTCTTCCTCAACTTTGATCTACCTGTTTAGATAATATTGAGATTTTCAACAATCATTGTTGAGCTATTTTCTTCATATAGAACCCATGGACTCTAGTAAAAAAACCAATTTGGTGGCCAAAATATTCAAAAACAACAACTTTCTCTTTTTATGCTAGAATCCGGTGAAATTCTTTCCCTTTCACAAATCAAGTACTCGAAAAGAATAAAAAAAAAGTTTTACATTAGAATTGAATTTAGAGAGACATAAGGGCAAACAATTCTATTTTTTAAAATTAAAGGACTAAATTACACTTTTCACACCAAATTTAAACACACCACCTATTTTTAGTGTCTTTTGTATAATGGTCTTTTTTCTTTCCATTTTGTCCCTGGCAAAAAAAATTAACTACAACTAAAAAGCATCAACTTTTCATTGTGTGAATCCACAGTAAAAGACTGATTTCGCCCTTAGTGGGTAATGTTAGCTTTAAGGGTATATAGGTCTTTTCCAATAGGCTTATCAGTAATTACATTAAAGAAGAGTATTAATTAGTGAATTCATGTTTTTTCTACAGTGTAATTACCAAATAACCTTTAAAAAATTACCTTTGGTTCAAGGGCTTCTCAGGGTTTTTTTCATTTTGTTGTGCATGTCAATTACTTAAATGTCCATAAAAAAGTAAACTCTCTCTACTATGGATGCAAGGTCATTTTAGGTTTTTTGCTGTGTTTTTTTTTTTTTTTTTGTAATTCTCATATGGGGTTAGGAGTGATTTGGTATTTTAATATATATAAATGAATTTTAAATTTAAAAAGCTACTACCAGCAAGTGGCCCCTCGCACTTTGGATAGAGTATATGACGCCTACACAACGCTGAATGTCGTCGTTCGAGACGGCATTCGAGGCACCTCACCACCCCCGTCACGATGGTGAGACGTGTGTTCATCAGCGAAGCGCAGAGGAGCACTGACAAAGAATTTTTCTCTTCCTCCTTCTTTTCCCTCTCTCCACCTAGAAAATTATGTTGATCATTGCAAAAGAAAACAAAAAAAAAGTCTAGTTATTTGTTTGTTAAATTAAATTAGTTCCTCATTTTTTTATTGCAATGTATTAGGTCTTGAATTAATTATTGAGTTAATTTGTTTTTTCAATTTCATCCCTTGATTATTTTTATATCAGATTTAGTTCTTATTCTTTTAATTGTAATGTATTTAGTCTCAAATCATTTATTAAGTTAATTATTTTTCAATTGCATCTCTTTACACTTTGTTTTTATATTAGATTTGGTCCTTATTCTTTTAATTATGATGTTTTTGGTCTTGAATCCTTTATTGAATTAATTTATCTTTGGATTTCATCCCTTGACATGTTATTTTTATATCAAATATGATCCTTGTTCTTTTGATTGTTATTTTTAGTTGTTTTTATTATTTTCTTAATTGAAATTGTTTTTTAATTTCATCTCTTATGATTTGGTTTTTTTTTCCTTCTTATTATTTCAAATTTGATTCTCTTTCTTTTCAAATCTACATTTTTTAAATAGCTTTTTTTTATTTTTTTTCATGTTTATCCCTAATTATTTTGGTTGGTTTAGAATTTTATATTGTTATTTTTTTGTTTGCCTTTTATGTTGTGATTTGGCCTCATGATCTGTGGTACAAATTTTGAAGGTTGGACCGAGTTCATTTCAATCATTTTTAATTATTTTTAAAAATTTTCATACATTATTATTGAGTTTGTTGAAAATTGATTTTCTTTATTTTTTTATATTTTGAATTCTTTGGTAAATTTGATTTTTCTTTTGATTTTTCCCTTCAATTCAATTTTTTATATATATATATTTAAGGTTTAACATGATATTACTCGCAGGTTTTGATGACCTCACTTGATTTTGTTGGTGCTTTATTTTTTAATGCCTTTTTGTTTCATGGATTGTTTTTTCCCGATTTCATCATTCTATAATTTGAATCATGAAGTTTGATTATCATTATTTTTTTTAGTTCTTTTTTTATTATGTTGAGTCGTTGATTTTTTTTTGTTCTTTAAAATATAATGATAGTGCTTTTGGCATCGTTTTTTTCAACCGCAAAGAAATTTACCCGGTCCACGACAAAACACGAGCCATCAATCTAATACAAATCAATTGGGTTTTAACTTTGCAATTAAAGGATTCATTTGATGAAAATAAAAGTTAAGTGTGTTTGTGTGTGTGTGTGTGTGTGTGTGTGTAAAGCATGGCTCCGGTCTGCATTGTGTGTGGACAGTGTTTAGCACTCAAATTAATAACCAGTGTTTGATAAGCAGATCATCAAGAATTGTATCACTCGACTTCTTAAAAATATTTTATAAAAAATATATTATAAAAATATTTTAATACGTCACAGTACTAAACAAACCATGTTTTCATTGCCTTTCATTTTTATTTTTTTTCTTGGATGCGATCCAAGTACATTAGCTACTAGCAAGTAACAGAGAGAGTGGATATCTAAGGAACATAAGAAACAAAAAGCCTGACACAGCCCAAGTTCCAATCTTCACTAAAGACCCATTGGTTGATCATGCCTCGACAAGCAAACGTTAAAGTGCTGTTGGCGCGGTAAACGACGATCATGTCTTCAATTCTACCCCGCCTTTGTCGTCATCTAAAGGCAAGGTTCTTCGCTGCCAAACTGACTTGAAAAGCATTGCGATGTATTTGTGTAAAAATTCAATCGTATATTTTGAAACTTTACGTGCTTCAACTGAATCCTTGCAATATTCACCAGGACTTTAAAAATAAATCCTGCAAGTCTGCAACGTTTTGAAGATCATTTGTATATTTTCTCATGAATGGATAAGTTTCATAAATCAAGAAAAAAAAAAAGTAAGAGTCAATCCCTATTTAGATTACAAAGCAAACCAGCGTCCATGCTCTTGAATCCCTATTCATTCTTCTGATACGAGACTTAGACATGCACACCAAGATATCAAGAGCAGGGAAAAGAAAGGTTATTTCCGATCAAACTCCTGATTCTAGTGATCACCCACATTTCAAGCAATGTTTGCAAGATTTTTTGCCAAATTGTTTTGGCAAATGAACAAACAAGGAACAGATGATCTCTACTCTCTCATCACATGCTTGGTTGCAAAACACACAGGTGGGAATATCAAGAAGGCTCCA
>Ga0325402_1003337_pt1 | contig 14454 bp, 12 predicted proteins | sample PopdelMetagenome_22_FD_207212 | JGI IMG/M metagenome (GOLD analysis project Ga0325402, IMG submission 207212) | Populus deltoides microbial communities from Bellville, Georgia, United States - Xylem-PdKOR-R3 | ecosystem: Host-associated > Plants > Phyllosphere > Stem > Wood/Secondary xylem... | reverse complement strand
TTGATCCATCTTATACCCTCATCATCCTATTTCTAATATATGTATGGAATGATCCCTTGCTAACGGTTTGTACTTGTGATTGCTAGTTTATTTACCATGTTTCTGCTGCATCTTGGATAAAAAAAAATGAAAATAAAAGAATAAAATCTAAATTGTTAAAAGAAATTTAGTATTATTATTATACTTAGTATAATAGTTTAAATTTAAAAAATCTTGATTCTAGTTTTTTTATTTAACTAAATTTTTAAATTAAATTATTTATAAATTGTCTCTACATAATACTACTCAAGCTTTAAATTAAATCATGTATAAATTATGATTTTTTTTAATTGTATTTGCTTAATCTTTTGTTATTAAATTTGCTTTAATCATTATCAACTCAACACCAATTTCAACTTCCATCTTCTTTTATTCCAAAACAGTTGATTTTTTCATCTTTTTGCTAACTAATCAATAGAAATTCTAAGCTTGTATTACTATCAATTTTTTAAAGTTGTTATGCGAATGCAATATATATACTCATATATTGTAACAAGCAAGAGAGATAAACTTGCTATTTCACTTTTGCTTTACAAAGCTACTTCAATCGTCAATTGTCTCAAGTCAAATATTATTTTTATAAAAAAAAATTATATATACTAACTTTTTTTTACGTGTTTTTATACATAAAAAATCATATAAATTGAAAAATCCATGTATATATATAATCAAAATAAATTAAGAACTATATTTGTTAATAAATATGATTTTTTTTAATAATAACTAAAAATAAAATTAGAAAAATCAAGAGATGAATATATTTCAAGATATTTAATCTTGTAAGACGAGATATTTACTGAATTTTTTTATTAAATTTAATATTTTATCCAATCAAACAATAATAGAAATAGATACATACATTAAATTAATTGGAAAAAATAGAAGAAAAAAATTATACAAGGTTACACATATTAGAAATATTATCTGAAAATAAATATTTTTTGTTTTCAAAAATAAAGTTAATCTATATAAAAGATGAAAAAATTACTACTACTACTACTATCATTAGTATTTTTATTATCATTCTTGTTGTTGTTGTTGTCGTCGTCTTCGTCATAATTACTACTATTATTATTATCATCATCATCATTACTACTACTACTACTATTATTACTAATATCATTACTATTATTTTTATTAATCTTACTATTATTTTTATTAATATTACAATTATCATTATAATTATTACTATTATCACTAATATTATTATTAAAAAAAACTATTATTACTTCTACTATTACCATAATCATCATCATCATTATCATTTGTTGTTGTTGTTGTTGTTGTTACTGTTAATATTATTATTACTACTACTAATATTATCATTATTTTTATCATTAACAAAAAACTAAAAGAGAAGGGGGTTTTACTGTACCCCTTCTCACAAAGTACTATTAATTGGAATATAATTTTTTTGTTTATTCTTTGATTTTTAATCAATCAATGCTTTTTTTTTTAAAAAAATCTTTAATATTAAATTTATTTCTTATTGGGTTATCTCATTCTCATGACATGGATCGCAAGTTTAGCGAATTAACCAGATTGACTCAATTTTTTTTCCCTTAATTAATTGTTTTCGCAATTTCATCTTTTAATATTGGGTTAATCGAGAAACAGACTTTATGATTTGTTTTGTTTGCTTTCTATTAGGTTATTCCAACCTCATAACTCGAGAATAATACTTAATAGGTTAACCTGAGTTGACCCGAGACATTTTTAGTGTCTTTTTTTAATTTCATCATTCAACATTAGATCGGTTAGGAATTGAACTTCATAATTTATTTTGATTTTTTTTCTATAGGGATATCTTGATCTCATGATCAAGGCTGCAAGTTTTGGTATTTTTACCCAGGTTAAATTGGGTCATTTTCTTTTAAAAGATTATCCTAGTCTTATGACCATGATCATGGGTCTTTCAACATTATATTTGCTTTTTATTGGGTTGTCCTCATCTCATTACCCGAGTCACGGGTTTGACAGGTTAACCCAATTGAATCATTTTTTTCTTTTTTTAATTGACTTGTTTTTTTTCTAATTTTATTATTTACTAATATGTTTGATTGAGAACTTAATACAAACCAAGTCAAGTTTGAATTTGCCTTAAAATATTTGATGACAAGTTTTGCGAGATCGGTCATATCTTCTAAACCATACATCAAATTAAGTTTAAATTTTATAGGGAGATACTATACACATGAAAATATATGGTGATACATTTTCAAATCAAATGAAGTTTGGAAACATATTATTTCAGAGGGTCAAAGTTACTAGATGAATCTTATCAAATCTGTTAGACTAGAACGTTGACCTAGAGTTAACATGTAACTAAGAACAAGAAGTATTGGATAATTGTGAATGATGCCACAAGGTCAATTATACCTTGATAAGATAAATTTACTCTTTGTCCTAGCAAAGAAGATGAAGTTTGCTTAAGCAAAACTGAATTTTATTAATGTCTAAAGGCTGCCCAAAATTTACAACAAAACAAAACATAATATAGTCCTCAGATAATAACCATAATGGTCTTATATTGGGTTGAAAACTAATGGGTCTTAACTAAAAATCAGCTAAGCACAAGCCTAATGCCTAAAACAAGCCTAATCATTGATTTTAGGGGGAAAAACAAACCCAATAGAAATAGAAGCCCTAAAACTGAAATATAATTATCTTAAATATTAATTAAAAATAAATAAACCATAAGAAATATTCATATTAATACAAGTTATCAAAACAACCCCAAAATCGTATCTCCTTGCATCAGATCCCTTGTAGCCGAATCTGAAACTTATAAATGAAAAAGTGTCTTTCTGTACCATCCATTAATCCTCTTTCTTTGCTTGAAAAATATTGTCTTGAATGCTGAAGTTTCTTTTCTTGTTTAGCTGAAAGTATGCTCTTAAAAATAGGAGAGAAAATGACTGCAATATCTTCTTTAAATAGCCTCTTATAATCTCTCTTTTGAATAAGAAAATCCTGCAAAATAAGAAAAATAACAACAAAAGAATCCTAAGTCTCATTAGCACCAAATGCATTCTATAATGGATATGAAATTCTTGTAAACTATGGATAATAGTTGCTGCTATAAATGTCTCATTGTTTGATATGAAATCCTTGTAAAATAAGTAAGTCAATAGATGTCACACATGCTTCCAAGAGGATTAAGAAATCCTTGTATTGACTGGAATCCATAATATATAAGAAAACAATGTTTCTTTATTTTTTGCACATTCCTGACATATTTCAGTCCTTACTTCAAACATGTTCTTTTTTATTTGTGTGAATTCGCAGGCCTATATTTTTTTTATCCATCCTCCTCTTTTTTCAATTTTAGTTGCTCATTTTTTAAACGTTCTTTTTATTTTTTACTTTTTATGCTACTAATATATTTTGAGACAATAACATGCTAAAATAACATATTTTTTTACTCTTTATGTTATTGATATATTCTAAGACAACAACAAACTAAAATAACATTTTTTTTTACTCTTTATGTTATTGATATATTCTAAGACAACAACAAACTAAAATAACATTTTTTTAAAGGAGCCCTAAATGCAAACTACTAAGCTCTAGACACGAAATAATAAAAATTGAATTAAAGACAAGTAAAGCTAAGGAAATCAAAACCAACAAGAAGAGTATAATGGGTATAACCTGGTTTTGGAGCCTAGTTTTTATACCAACTAATGTGGATCTCTTGATCACGTGATCAAGCAACCCAAACGAAGTAAATAACAAATCGGAATGCTGAAAATCAGGTATGATAGAACTCTGACCTAGAAGTAACATTGTACTTATGAACCAAAGGTATTGAAAACAATATTTGAATCTAGAGATAATCTTATATCTAAGAACTCTAAGTATATGAATCACGTCATGAAGCCAGTTAATCTTTAATAAGTCAGTGTACGATTTTTGTCCCTATAAAGAAAGGTTGTTTTGCCATGAATAAACAAAAAAAAAAAAAAACTCATGTTTATTCTTCAAGTTGTTGTCCAAATTTGTAGCTTAAAAAAATATAATATAGTTTCATCTAACTAATCTTAATAGACCCCTTATATGTTACAAGCTAATGAGCATAAACTAGTAATCAACTAACATAAGTCTAATAATGAAATAAACCCTTAAAAATTGTCTAATGGGCTAGAACAAACCCAAAATAAAAAAATAATTATTCAAAAATAAATAAATAAATAAAATAAGATAATAAAAACAAAATCTTAGTAGATTTCAATCCTGATTTCAAACACTTTGTTCTCTCTCGTTTGGATGAATTAATAGGAAAACCATATATAATTGGAAAGTTTAAGATGTTTAGTTTTCATCTCAGCGTGAATCACGACACAATTCCACTTGTAGCCCTATATATGACCCAAACAATTACACAAAGGTCTAGTCTAGCAGATTTGACAAGATTCATCTAGTAACTTAAGCCTTATAAAATAATATGTTCTTGAACTCTATTTTACCTGACCATTTACCACAATATATTTCCATGTGTATTGTTTCTCCCTGTAAAATTTCAGTTCGATTCGATGTATAGTTTGAGAAATATGCATGATCTTATAAAATTGATTAGTAGACATTTGAAAGCCAAATTCAAACTTGACTTGGTTCGTATCAAAATTAGGCTTCATCATTTGTTTTGATTTTCTTTTATTAGGTTATCTCGGCCTCATGACCTGAAAATAGTGCTTAATGGATTAACTCGGGTTGAATTGGCTTATTTTTATGTGATTTTTTAATTAAATTTTTTTATAAATTTCATCGTTCAACATTGGATTTGACATGGTCGATTGGAGATTGAGCTTCATAATTTATTTTGATTTTTTTTCTATGGGGTTATATTATTCTCATGAGTAGATTCACACATTTAGCTGGTTAACCTAAGTTAAATCATGTTATTTTTTTAATTTTCTTTCTATAAGGTTATTTTGGTCTCATAATTCAGGTCATAGGATTAACAAATAGACTCAGGTTCTTTTAGATGTTTTTTTTTAAATCTCATCCTTCAACATTGATCTAGTTGAGAATTCATAATTGAAATTCATAATTTTTTTTCAATTTGCTTTTTATAGGATTATTATAGTCTCATAACCCAGATTATGAATTTGACATATTAAATTAGGTTGATCCAAGTTAATCTAATATATATATATATATATATATATATATATATATATATATATAAACAGATGTCATTCTAAATTACTACAACCACAACCACCAACATTACTATTACCACTACTATCACTACTACTACTAATATCATTATCATTATATTTATTATTATTACTAATATCATCACAATAATAATAATAATAATAATAATTAATCATCATCATCATTAGTAATATTATCATAACCATCATAATAAATTATTATCAATATTATTAATAATATTATTATTGTTATTATTATCATTATTGTTTTTATTTTTATTTTCTAAAATGAATAGTATTTATGTTTAGTTATAGAGTTATGATATGAATATAAAAAATACATAACATCACCCTTTAAAAATTTTAGCAGAAAGAAGCAAAAACAGATAAATTGAAGTAAAAAATTGAATAGAGAATGAATGAAGTTCCAAATCGCCATTCACTGCAATTACTCACAATCTTATAAACCACTTTTCAGCAGCAGCAGCTGAACATTAACTCAGGTACCTGGTTAAACAAATACTTTGACAAGGCCACTTTCTACTCCTGGAACTCCCTTATTAAAGAGTTGGCTCGCGGCGGTGACTCATACGAGTCTCTCTGTACTTTCTTTTCAATGGGAAAGCTCGATATTAGTTGAATCGCTCTCCTTTCCCTTGCGTAATCAAATCATGCTCCACTTTGTTTGATCTTAACTCAGGAAAGCAAACCCATCAACAAGCTCTTGTTTTTGGGTTTTGTATCATCAGTATTGATTGATATATGCCAGAAATGTGGGTAGGTAAGTGATGCAAGAATTTTGTTCGATGAAATTCCTCATAGAAATATTGTTACGTGGACTTCTTTAATAACCGGGTATGTTCAAAATGATGATGCCTATGAAGCGTTAGTGGTTTTTAAGTAGTTTTTTTAATTTAAAAGAGTCAAGGAAATAGTGATGAGATTGAAAGTTTTGTTGATTTTGTTGATAAGGTTTCTGTTTTATCGGCACGTTCTCGTGTTTCTAATAAAGCAGTGAGGGAATTTATGGGGTTGTTATAAAGGCTGGGCTGGATAAAATGGTGGGAGTTGAGAATACTCTGTTGGATGCGTATACAAAGTGTGGTGAAGTGGGTTTGTCTAGAAAGTTGTTTGATGAAATGACGGAGAAGGATGTGGTTTCTTGGAATTCCATGATTGCCGTGTATGCCCAAATTGGGTTATCAATTGATGCTTTTGAATTTTTTCATGGAATGTTAAAGGATGGTGGTGGTAAATGCGGTGAATTTGTCCACTTTGTTGTTAGCTTCTGCACATAAGGGGGCTCTGCGTGTGGGAATGTGTTTGCATGATCAGGTACTTCGTTTTCTTTTCATACTAGAATGGTTTGCTCCATGTATTAGGTCATTTCTGTGAGATTAACGTTAGCCAAGTTGGGGAATTATAGTTGAGGTAAATGTTTGGTGATGTCTGCGTTGTTGCATGATTTATAGTTACCACATCTGCTTGTGACATGTCATTTATTTATCGTTTGTAACAAGTTACTAAGATGGGTTTTCTGAGTAATGTGATTGTGGGTACCTCGATTATAGATATGTAATGCAAATGCGGGCAAGCTGAAATGGCGAGAAATGCATTTGATAGCATGAAGGAAAAGATTGTAGGTCATGGACGATTTCTGGTTATGGAATGCATGGCTTTGCAAGAGAAGCTTTGGATGTTTTCTATCAGATGATATTGGCTGGGGTCAAACCAAATTATATAACTTTTATTTCACTTTGGATGATTTTAGTTGTGCTGATTTCTTAGATGAGAGCTGGCGTTGGTTTAATGCCATGAGTTTTGAATATAATTTTGAACCCGGAGTCAAGCACCATGATTGCATGGTTGATCTTTTTGGGTGTGCTCGTTATCTTATTGGGGCATACAACTTCATAAAGAGTATGCAAGTGTTGCAATATCGTAGTCGCACAAATTAATTACTCTAACTTAAAACACACAAGATAGTATAAAGCAAGTAAGGGACCGCAACATCGCAACAAATTTTAGCGCCGTTACCGGGAAAGTAATTTTAGTTGATTATTGTGCTGTTATTTTTATTTGATATGATTATTATTTATTTTTCTAAAAAAATAGAATTTTTGCTTGCGGTGGTACTATTTAAAACATATTTTTTTAGTGGAATTAGGACTTGACCTTTTGTTTCCTGAAGGGAAACGACGATCTGAATAGGACTAGTAGCAAACCATTAGCTTCACTCTATCGAGGCCAAATTCCGCTGTTTTCTAGGGTTTTTTAAGCACTTTTAGTTTTTTAGCGTAAGATTTTCGTGCAATTTGCATTGTTTTCGATCTTTTGTGTGGTTGGTTTCTTTTAAGTTTTCTCGATGATTTATGCCTGCAACCCGTTCTACTAATCAAAGTCAAGTGCAGTTGGATTTTGAAATAAAAAACACTTTACGCAGATTATGAAAGGAAGCTCGCGTCAACACCATGACTGTTGCACGACAACAAACACTCAAGGAGCTTGCTGCTCCTAACGTGGAAAATCAACCATTGTGCATAACATCGACAATAATGTAAACTTTGAGCTCAAATATGGTTTTATACATTTGTTACCAACATTCAATGGTCTTGCAGGAGAAGATCCTCATACTCATCTCAAGGAGTTCCATATGGTTTGCATTAGCATGAAACCAAATGGAGTTGACGAAGAACAGATTAAGTTGAAAGCTTTCCCTTTCTCTTTAAAATGAGCAGCAAAGGCATGACTTTTCTCTATTCTCCTAGGTTCCATTAAAACTTTGAATAGCATGAAGAAGATCTTCCTAGAAAAATATTTCCCAACATCTCGAGTTGCCAACATAAGGAAAGAAATATGTAGGATTCGGCAAATCTCATGGAGAGACACACTCTGAATATTAGGAAAGATTTGAGCAATTCTGCATTCAATGTCCTCATCATCAAATACCGGATCAGTTGCTCATTCAATATTTCTATGAAGGATTGATGCCTATTGACTGTAGTATCATTGATACTACAAGTGGAGGGGCATTGGTAGATAAGACACCTGAGGCTGCACGCCAATTGATCTCAAACATAGCAGCCAACTCGAAACAGTTTGGCACCCGTAGAGACTTCTCAAACAAACGAGTAAATGAGGTAAGTATTTTTAACCTTGAAAATAAAGTTAATGATCTTACTTCTCTTGTGCGTTTTTTGGCTTGTGGAAATGTACATCATGTGAAAGTTTGTAGCATATGTTCCTTACAAGGACATGCCTCAGATATGTGCCCTACAATGCAAGAAGATTACATTGAACAAGCTAATGCAGTTGATGGAGCATTCAATGGACAGCCCCAACGTAAATATGATCCCTTCTCCAACACGTACAATTCTGGATGGAGAGATCATCTCAACCTACGTTATGGGAACCAGCCTCAACAAGGCAATCAAGGCCGACAGTTCCATCCCCATGGATTTCAATCCCAACAGAATTATCAAGCAAGACAACCCCCTCTTCCATTCACAAACTCCAATGTTATGGGGTCGTCATACAATGATGATCTTCGTGAGATGATGAAAACTTTGGCCTCTAACACTGTGACCTTGCAGCAAAATATCGTGTCTTTTCAACAGGAAACAAGGTCAAGTATTCACAACTTAGAGAAGCAAATAGGGCAGTAGCTTCAAGTGTAGGGAAATTGGAAGCACAAATGAATGGAAAATTGTACTCCTAAGCATTGAATCCAAAAGAGAATGTTAATGCGATCATGCTGTGAAGTGAAAAAGAACTTGAAAGGCAAAGGTCGAAATAAATTGAGATGGAGGAAGAAGAAGAGATAGAAACTGAATTGAGTACAAAGAAGAAACACCCTCCTCCTCCATAAACTGAAACGACGACCAACACTTCAAAGATAACTCCTCACTCAATAAATTCCAGTTTTAAAACTATTCCACCTTTTTCTGTGAGTTCTTCTAGGTAAAAAAAAGGACAAAGAAAAAGATATTTTAAAGGTTTTCAAGAAAGTAGAACTCAACATTCATTGGCCTGATGTTATCAAGCAAATTCCCAAGTATGTCAAATTCTTGAAGGAGTTGTGTATTATCAAGAGAGCCTACAAGCTAAAAGGTCATGAAATGGTAAGTATGGGTGAAGTTATATCTGCTATTTTTCAAAAGAATATGTCTTTGAAGCAAAAAGATCCAGGTGCGTTTACTATCCCATGTGTTATTGGTAATGCTAGTTTTAAAAGGGCTTTATGCGATTTAAGTGCATCCATTAGTGTTATTCCTAAACATGTTTATGATTCTCTTAGTCTAAAGCCTTTGAATAAAACTAATATTGTAATACAACTTGCAGATCATAGTTTTGTTTATCCACTTGGTGTGATAGAAGATGTCCCAGTCAAGATTGATAGTTTGGTTATTTCATGCGACTTTTATATTCTTGATATGGATCATGATTCTTGTGATTCATCAAACAATACTCCTATATTATTTGGGAGATCATTCTAGAAAATTGTCAATGCAAAGATTGATTGTGGTAAGGATACTTTGTCTATGGAGATAGGAGATGAAAAAATTGAATTTAATTTTCATGATGCAATGACATATCCTTATAGCAATATTTATTTTATCACATGTTATGACCAAGTTGATAAGTGTGTGCAACAAATTTGTGATTTTGATTGTGATGATGGATTAAGCGTAGCTTTGAGCTATGACTATGATTTTTTCAAGATAGAAGAGGTGGAGAGGCATATATGTGTTCCCCAAAATGTGCATAAATCAACATTGGCTTTACAAGCTTTGCAAACTGTCCCCCATGATGTAGAAGTCAATTTACTCCATCATACACAATAAATGGGTGGTGCCTATCCTTTTGGTGCCAAAAAAGATAGGAATCACGTTGGAAGAGATTCAAAATGATGCTTATAAGAATGCAAGGATTTACAAAGAAAAAACTAAGAGTTTTCATAACCGAATGATTACAAGAAAAAAGTTTCATGTTGGAGACAAAGTCATTTTTTATCATTCGCGTTTGAAACTTTTTCCTGGTTAGATGGCAGAACTCACCGTTTCTATTGAGTTAGCTGAACCAATCTATAAAGAATGAGCATGCCACATGTCGAGCCAATGACATAAAAAAAGCGCTTATTGAGAGGCAACCCAGCACAAAAAGAAAAAAAATCAGATTTGCTTTATTTTTCCCTTATCTTTTATTTTTCACATTTTACTTTATTTTTATCATTCTCTTATATTTCTTTTCTTTGATTTCAACATTGAGGATAATGTTGTGTTTAAAGTGTGGGGGTATTAAAAGAATTTTGGTTTTTTTGTTAATTTTTTTAAACAAAATCTATGATTGATCTTTTTGAACTCCCATTGGTTTTTGAGAATATGAATATTATGTATGAGAATTAGTTGAGATAGATGAAGATATAAATCAAATGAATAAGTGTGCATGCAAATTTTAACATTTAATTGTTTTAGGGATTGACTTTGAGAATATGTCATGTTAACTTTATAGTGTTATACCAAAGCAAGCTTTTGAGCCTTCAACATTATATTCTTTGATTGTGCATTCTTTCAATGATATGTCTCTCTAGAACTTGCTTCATATCTTGTTGAGATTACATTTACATTACATGTGTACATGAAGATGATAAAGGCATTAGGAATTTTAAACACTTGAGCCAAAAAGTCAATCTAAAGCATATTATTCTTAGTGAGTTCGTTTTGAGCTTGTTTATCTTTTTTTTGCTTTATCCATATATAAGCCTTAATTTTTTTATATGTTTTCCTTTTCCCCTGACCAAGGATTAGTAGAGCATATACTTGTGATATCTTATGGAATTATAGTTGGAAATTATGTGAAAAGAAAGAAGAAGTGATGTTTGATGAAAAAACATGGGCAAAGTTGCCAAAGGTGAAAAAAAAAAGAAAGTATTCCTTATGTTCTTAAGGTTTTATGTTGAAAGATCTTTAAATCAAAAGAAATTAAGTATTGGTGATTAAAGATGGAAATTTATATGCTTTGATGGAATATCTTGTTTAAAATATCATTTTTCAGAATGCTTTACTTTCTTTGGTTTGAACCTTTCCTTTTATTTTCCTTTTCCTCACCTTAACCTTAGCCCCATTACAACTAGAAAATAAGACCTTTTGATTCATGCATTGCTTGTAATATGTTAGTAATGGAGATGAGATTGAAGAGCAACCTTATGGTAGAACATATTCATTGATTGAATTTGAGAGATTTAAACACATAAGCCCTAAACACGTGAGTGTTGAAGTGTATGTCAATGAGAGGACCTATCACTTTGGCATGACATAGATTTCATTTAAATCCCGACGATTAATTGAGTTTTGAAGTTTGCATGTAAATGAATTCATAAAAATTTATACTTTTTATCCTTCTTGATTATATTCATGTTTATAATGCATATATTCTTGGACATTGATGGGAGATTAAGAGATTGGTCATAGTTATTTTTAATTTGATTTTATCTATCCTTTCTCGAGGACGAGCTAGAGTTAAGTGTGAGGGTATTTTATATAGATTCACTCACATTTAACTAGTGTTTTGTCTATGTTATAAAATGTCTTGGTATTCTTTTTTTTTATGTTTTGAAGGCGTTTTTGGATGAAATTTGAAAAAGAAAGAGCATAGAAATCGCAGCCTCCAAAGTCAAATCTCACATTCTGCTAATGTTAGCCTTTGGCAATTCAAAATTGAATATCTAGAGCTGAAGAAGTCTAATTAACGCAAATTCAATTTTTTTGGATTTCTGACTTAAAGACCTATCAACGCTCTAAATTTCAGCCAAAAAAATTCATATGAGGGATATGTGATTTTTGAAAGATGACAGCTGAATTCTGCCATACAATGGTGGATTGTTGGTGGCAGTTGAATATTGTCAAAAGAAATTATCTCAATCATTAACAAAGGATAGCCACCATTATTGATAAGTGCAGGAGGAGCTACCATTGAAGCCTATAAATAGAAGCATCATTTGGAGAGAAAAAAAAGAAGAGCAAAGAGAGAAGGAAAGAATACAGTAGAACAAAAAAAAAGAGGGGTGGCAGCTAGAAGAGAAGAAATACAAACTCTCCCCTCTACAAACAAGAAATCATGCTTTCTTCCATCTTTAGGAGTAGTTGTTCAATAGATATGCAAGGCTAAACTTGTTTTCTTGGTCGCAAGGACGCAAAAACCTTCAGATTTCAAGAACTATGAGATTTATTCTTCCATTTATTTTCACTTTGTATTATGAATGAGTATGCTTGTTTTTTTATGCATATTTCCTATGATTGTTTATCTTAATTGCTAAGAGCGGACTCTAAGTTATTATTGTGAATAATTTATTGCCAAGTTTGATATCAAAACTGGAGTTGTGGTATATGAACTTGCGAAACAACTAAGCTTGATAATTGTGGCGGAACTACCTTATTAAACTTAGGGAGAACATTCGAACAAAATAACACAAGCTGCGGACAACTTGGTTGTTAAGATTAACGAACTTATCTAGTTCTTAAGGCTGTCATTGAACTAAATCATTAGTGCGGACACTGTGATTGTTAGTTGGTTAGGGTTAGTTATACAGCGAATCCGTTAATTAACCAACGTTAAGAAAAGATAAAAATTTAGAATAGAAACTGGAGTTTCGTTTCAAGGATCGGTTCTGATTTCTGTAGGTGGAAGTGTGCTTGCAACCAAGATTGTTTTCTTGATAAATTTCAGTTTTAATTGATTTTGTTTGCTAGTTTAATTTATGTCATAGTTTAGATCATTACAAATCAAGTTATGTCTTGATGCACAAGAACAATGGTTTTAGAATATCCATTAACATTTTTTAAATTTAATTTTAATTTCAATCACATCACTTGTTTATTAACCGTAGCAAGATTGTCCAAAGACGCATTTTTGACATGGCATAGATAATGCAAAATAAACTCGGATCGTAACATCATAAGGAATTTGTTTCCAAAGTATAATAATAGTTACTTTTCAAAGTAGATAAAGAAAAGTCAAGAGAATTCGGTTATTAGTAAAAAGAATTCGGTTATTAGTAAAATTTTACAAAATATTTGATTTGCAATGCTCTCCTTACAACAAACTCTACCTTCCTTTAATTCTTACCAATATACATGGATTTTATTATTATTATTTTGCCTAAACATGAACAACATTTACCAGTATACATAATTTTTTTTTCCAATTACACCTAATTGTAAGCCAAAAAATATAATAAGAATAAAAAAACAAGAATCTTACTTCTGCTTGCCCAATTGCTTGTTTAGCCATTTCACCTGCAAGATGCAACCAGAGTACGAATTAGTAGTGAATCACATCTGCAAAAAAAAAAATAAATATATATATATATATATATATATATATATATATATATATATATATATCCAATCAGGAAAATTATCACCACATACTTTCTTCAAATCATCTATGTTGAGTGAACTGAGAAGTTTTATATCAATTGCCTACAGATAAAAATTCGAGTTCGCATTTAACTTTCCAAATTCAATGCACCTCACAGTATTTTCAAGCAACTTCTACTGAACAAATAATAAAGAGAGAGAAAGGAAAATGACATGTATCTCAATCAAAATTAACGAACCTTAGCAACTCTTTTGGTGCTTCGGTATTGCATCATGTGTTTCCATCCAACCATCAACCTGATTTCGAAGATTAATCCCCAAAAATATCCCTGAAATCAGCCCCATTTCCCCCTATTCCAAGCATAACTAAACCTAATCCACCAAAAAGAAAAGAAAACACAACGACAAACAAATCAGAAAGAAAATAAAATCAAACGGTGATGCATTATGTCTATTATTATTGTATGGAGAGGTCGAGGAAAGGAATTTATAGTGGAGAAATTAGGTATTAGAGAAATGGAGGTAGAATCAGTTATGATTGCTTTATGCTAAGATAGTAATACTGATACTGCAATGCCCCTGAGAGTTTGTTTGTTTTCTCTCTCTTAAAAGTACCGGTTCCTTTCTTTCTTGAGTGGGAGATGCGAGAATTTAATATTACTCCATGTGAAAAAGAAAAACTAATGGAAGAGCAGAGGGAGGGCCAAGTATGGCGGAGGAAGGAGAGCGATATCGCTGCTGCTTGCTACTGTTGATGAGAGGAAGCCGTGAGGCTTGAGTCGTCGATCTCAGAGAGAAGATAAGGAATTTAGGGTAAAACATGGATGAGTGACAACCGGCATTGGTCTGGAGAAAACATATACTGCAATATTGCT
>Ga0325402_1003330_pt1 | contig 14469 bp, 12 predicted proteins | sample PopdelMetagenome_22_FD_207212 | JGI IMG/M metagenome (GOLD analysis project Ga0325402, IMG submission 207212) | Populus deltoides microbial communities from Bellville, Georgia, United States - Xylem-PdKOR-R3 | ecosystem: Host-associated > Plants > Phyllosphere > Stem > Wood/Secondary xylem... | reverse complement strand
GCAATTGGAAGAAAACATGAAACTCAATTTATATATAACACTGAGTTTACATGTGAGCTTAATTGGACCCAGGAATCCAAATGAGAAGTCACAGACCCAGAATTGGTGTGGCTTGCCCACATAAACAGCCTTCCAATCAAATACCACTCAAGAAGAAAGCCGGTTGTTAGAGGGTCAAATGAGCCCCACATTTATTGAAGTATCTTTGTAAACTAATCAATCACCAAGGATAGGTCAAATGTTTGCAAATAATAGAGACAACAAGAGGCATCTTCTCTTCTTAATTCTCGCAAATTCTCTTCGTCTTTTCTTTTTTGTTCTTTTTGCATTTTGATCCTTTTTTCCAATTAAATTTCACATATTTCCTAGAAATTCACTTATGTGATATCCACCCACATCACTGACATCTCTTGTTTTTGCGTCCCTGATCATTAGCTCGTGAATTTTAAGCTAGCGTCATTGATTAGGTTAACTCCTCTTGGCATGTGTTCGTGACAAGTCCACGATATAGAATTTCAATAAGCTATGTATTAGTTTTATCAATAAAGGATATATCATTGACATATTATCATAATGTTTTTTAATAATTTAAGGAACCTGTGATGGATTTAGAATTAAAAAAAAAATTATTTCTTTCTTATGATCTTGCAACGTTAATAAAAAAAATGTGATAAATTGAAGTCTAATATGAGATTTTAATTGATTTAGGTAAAAAACGAAATATATTGTCAAGTTTTTTTATTAAAACTTTTTTTACTTTTTCCCTGTTAAATATTTAATGATGTTATATTTTTTTCTTCATTTACACGAAGGATCTAATTTTTATAGTTAATTTTTTATACACGGCATGAAGTTATTGGATGACACTCAAGTGTTTTATATGATTGGAAAATAAATGTTTGGTATAGAGGATTTTTAATTATATTTTTATGCAAAGTACCACACAAATGTTCAAAATACAAAACATATGTATTATAAGAATAAGATCTTCTTGTTGTTCTTTTCATTAATGTAATACTATGATGTAATTTTTTTTTCCGTAGTATCAAGGAATATATATATATACACATATATATATATGTATGTATTTTTGATATATTTGTTTAAAAACTCATAAGCACTGAGCTCAAGTACATGTGGGTTTGACAAGGCGCTTGATCCAAATATTCTTGGGTTCTAAGTACATGTGAGTCTAACAAAATTTCAAACCCAACTGTTTTTGGTTCAACTATACGCTGAGTCCAAGTGTGCATCAGTATGGCAAGGTGTTAGATCCAAACATCCTTAGATTTAGCAAGTACATATAGTTCTAGCAAGATGTTAGACCCAACTTCATTGGGTTTAATTACACGCTGAGTCCAAGTGCATATACATCTAGCAAGATGTAAGACCCAACTTTCTTGGTTTTAGCTATGCATTGAGCCCAAGTATATGCCGGTCTGGCAAGATGTCAGACCCAACTTTCTTGGGTTGAGCTATGCGTTGTGCCTAAGTACATATAAATCTAGCAAGGTACCAGTCCTAATTTATTTTAAATTCACCTATGCACTGAACCTAAGTATATGTGAGTCTACCAAATGATGCCAGACCCAACTTCCTTGGGTTCAGCTGCACGCTGAACCTAAGTACATGCGAGTCTGGCAAGATGCTAGATCCAAATTCTTTGGGTTCAGCTACATGTTGAGTCTAAGTGAATGTGAGTCTCACAAGATTTTAGACACATCACCCTTAGGTTTGGAGTCATTCTAGATCCAAATACATATAGATTTGGTAATATTTTTAAGCTCCATATTGAGTCACTAGAATTTCCTTGTTTATTTTTATGTTTTTTAACATAAAATGTTAAAAGTAAAAAATGATTATCTCCATGTATCTCTAGATGCACAAAAGTCTTTTAAGGGCTTATTATAGTTTTATTAATATTAATATTGCGCAATAGATATCCATCCACTATTAATATTGTGTAAGAGATGTCTAACCGCATTAATGCTATCAAGAGGAGATGTCGTTCCAACCTCTACATTCAAGGAATGTTGTAACCCATTTTTGGGTCCCCACTCAAAAATAAAATATATAATAATAATAATAATAATAATTAAATAATATATATATATATATATAAAAGAAAAGAAAAAGAAAAAACAGCAGAACAATGTCGTTTTGAGCGACACTGTTCCTCTTTCTCCTTCTCCTGGACATGCTGCAGGGGAAGGTAGGCAGTTTTACTTCTTCTTCTTTCTTCATTTAATCCTGCGTGATGCGTGCCCTGCAAAAGCCCGAAGCCCCACACACCTTGATAATGAGAAATCAGGGGCGCCACGCCTTGCTAGCCGCGCCCACCAACCAACCCGGCGCTGCCCTACTCCCCATGCATAGCAATAAAGAGCCCCCGCTCCCTTGGCCCTATAAATAGAGGCCCAACGCCAGCACATGAGAGGGGGGACGAGGAGAGAAAACAGGGAACAGAGAGAAGAGAAAGAAGGGAACAAAAAAGGAAAGGGACCGAAAAAGAAAAAAACGGGGAAAACCATAAACATGGGAGAGACTGTGGGAGATAAAAAAGAGGGACTATGAGGGTTAGAGGGGAGAAGGAGCAGAAGAGAGGAGAGAACAAACCGAAGAGAGGAAAAAACGAACCGAAAGGGAAAGGACAAAGAGAATAGAAAAGAGGAACCGAAACATAGGAAAAGGAAGGAAAAGCTTGAAACGGGGTAGGAAATTAAAAAAACAAACCGAGAGGATAAAGGGAAACCACTGAAAAACGAAGAAGAGGAAAGGAAACAGAAGAGAAGGGAGGAGCAGTAACCTCTCTCTCCGCCGCTTGAAATAGTAGCACAGCTGCTGGGAGTCATCGTCCGTGAGCCACGACACAGCCACCAGTCTCCACCACAGCACCGCCAGCGAAGCAGTCCAATCAACAAGGCACCGCCCCCTCCGCACCAAGTAAACTCTTCTCCCCCCTGCATTTCTTTTGTTACCCGCGTTTCCTCCTGCATGCAGAACATTCGGTCTACATACAGGAGGTTGGGAAGGGGAAAATAAATCCCCCCTGGTTGGATTTTTTATGCTGGGCCAGGCTGGTGCTGGCCCAGCACTGATTGGGTTTCCTTCGCTGGGCCGAGCTGGTTCTGGCCCAGCTCTGATGTGTTTATGGGCCAGACTGATTTTGGCCCATCCCTAATGTCTGGGCTGGATCTAGCCCATACTAAAAAGAGAGATTTGTTGGGCCGAGATCGGCCCAACCCAGCCCACCTAGTATTATATATTATATATTATACTGTTTTTGTATTATTTATATATATAGATATATTAAAAAAAATTAATTTTTTTAATATATTATACTGTTTTGTATTATTTATATATATAGATATATTAAAAAAATTAATTTTTTTTGAAAAATCCTTAAAAAATTTGTTGATTTTCCTGCATATTTTTATCAAAATTGTTTAATACTGGTTTGTATTTTTATACCGTAAAGATACAAATCCAGTATTAAAAATATCCGGTTTTCGTCAAGATATCAAAAAATAAATAAAAAAAAATGTTTTGTTTTCATGTATGTGTGTGTATATATATATATATATATCATCACATCGTATTTTCATACAACATAGAAAAATTTCAAAAAAGGGTTTTAGCATGCACTTTGGCTTAAATAACAAGTTTGTTAGAGCCATGAGAATAGGACAATATTTCAAAAATTCTAAAAAAATCTTTTTATCTTCTTTTAGTATCTGGGATTATGAAGTTATACGTAAAACGTATTCCTGATATTAAAAATATAGTTTTCATATAGACGTTAGAACGGTTAGGTTTTTACTCGATAAGATAAGGACCTCCTTATTGAGGAGGACTTTTCTTGAACCATAGACGGACCAACAACTAGAAATACATTAACACCTTAGCTTTTTATCAAACAATCAAACAATGCATCTTACCTTAGGTAAGGCGTATTTGGGGTGCTAATACCTTCCCTTTACGCAACCAGTCCCCGTACCCGATTTCTAAGACCAGTTATGATTCCTAGTGACCAAAATACTAGGTGACGACTCTCATTTTATTTTTTACTGATAAAAGACAAGAATTTCTTATCTCCCTATATTTGCCAGATAGATATATACATTTTAGATTTAAAGTGGAACACTTTTCGCCGCGACGCCGCACACGTGCGATAAGGAACATGACAAATAGATATCTATCCATTATTAATATTGTGTAAGAGATGTTTAACCACATTAATGCTATCAAGAGGAGATGACGTTCCAACCTTTACATTCAAGGAACATGACAAAGTTTAGAGGCTATATATACCATTTGAACCATTTAGGTAAAAGATTTATATTTTTTTTATTCTCTGTTCATACTTTTGTCTTACAAAGCATTTATCATACATAATTAAGAACAAATACTTTTGTTCTAAATTTAAAATTCATTCTCTCATTTATTGTAATTTTTATTCAAAGTCATTGACTTTATCATCAGAATATCCTTAAATCCCACTAAAAAAGATTGTTTTGCAGGTATTGAGTTTTACATCACCAATCATCAAATTCTTGAACTCTAGAGAAAGGAACATTAACATGAATGTGTGATCATCCTTTATCCAAATACTTAAAAAAAAACTCTCATTCCTAAGCATATTGAGCCATCAATTGTTTTTTCAAAATTGGTTTTTGACATACCTAATCACTATTAATGGCAGGCAATTAAGAAAACCCGGGGATAGGACGTGTCACAGACCTCCTTGCTGTTTCTTGCACTTCTACTACATTAAAGTTTCAACAACTTATTAATCAAGTGGAAGCTTTTATCCAACCCGTCTCTGCATCCCAAAGATAACATTAGGCCTTGTCACCCCAACAAGTCCTAGCATATGAGATAACTTTCTCAGTCTAAACCTCTCAACCACAAACAATCCTTTTTGTCATGAGATAATTGTATTATCTGGAGGAAGCTAGATAAGATGACTTGAAAAGTTTTTCACCTCAATGATCTCCTAGTCTCTCTAGAGATTATTCTCGTAGACATAAAGCTTTTCTAATAAACAGTTACTCTAGACGTGATCCTTCTGGTCACTGTGTGATCAAAGTTAGCTACCAATCCTGTCGTTTGATGCCATAATCATCCAGCTTCCTAGAGCTTATTCGACAAAGGTCAAGCCAAAGTATGGCTAATAGATAAATTCAAGATGAATTTTACAATCCTAATGAGATAAAGGGATCACCTTTATCCAACAATGGTTACACGTGAGCTGCACGCGCCACCATGACTAATTTTATAATTTCATGTGAAATTTAAGGGTATTTCGATCTTTTTCTCATACAGTGACACTCAGGTAATTTTAGGGACTTTTAGGAGTATTTTATTTGTCTTTTTATACAGTACTTGTATTTGTAATTGTTTTTGTATTTTATAAAATACCTGATATAAATATAAAAAAGAATGACAATACAGGTCCAACACCCATTTTATTCTGTCATCGTGCATGTGTCTAAAACTCAATTCTCAAATATGGGTTATGCTCATTTTTTAGCTATTTAAACATAATCTTTCTTTTTAGGGATATATAAACGTTATTCGTCAACAAATCTCTTTTTTTTTTTTAAGAATCGATATCAAAATCTAAAAAAAAAGCAAATATGGATTATGCCTTTTTTTTTGCAACTTGGACATAACTCCCCTTTCTAGGTTTAAACATCAATATTTTGATGAGTCTTTTATTTTTAGGGACTAATGTCATTTTTAGCATGTCTTTTATTTTTAGGGATCAACGTTAACCTTCAAAATCAAATTGCAAACAAGCTATAATATTATAGTATTTGAATAAAATTAGAAAAAAAACACAAGCAAGAGTAACCTTTCACTTGAAATGATGTTTTAAAGGTGGTGTATACCTTTCTTTAATCATAACTAACTTAATACCTGAATCTTTGGGACCAATGTCTAATTTGAGATTTCTAATTTTCTAAAATTACTAGATGACGACTTCAATAAAATCTTTATTTTCCCCAAAATAATTTTTTTTCTCAATACCGAAAAAAATATAAGTGTCCCGCAATGTCATGTAATAATTTGTAATAGATTCCTAGATTCCTGATATGATTTTATCATATTAATTAATTTTCTTACCTTCAATCACATGTAATATATTGAAACATTATTTTAGTATTGTTTTATTAAAATTTTCTTTTGAAATCATGATAATTGTTTATTTAAAAAACGTTGCTTTTGACTAGAAAACATTATTTCAATAAAATAATAAAGAGAGCATTAAGGAAATAAAGTTTAGATTGAAGAGATACATTAGTTTCAAAAAACTAAAAATGTGTCAAGTTTTTAGAAAATTAAAGCTTTTTTATGATGATAGTATCGATTATTTTTATAGATAATTATGTATTGGTTTGATATATAATTTTTTTTAAATAATTTGCTTATTAATAATGAATGAAAACAAAATATTTATTATTTAATTTTTTTATATAAATCTTCTCAATTGTTCTTATAATAATATACGTTATTTCCTTCCCTTCGTTATAGTTTTTTTTTAACATTTATTTTTGCTGATTTTCTTATTCAATGAACTATGTTGCTAATAAAAAAAACCATTTTATTATAGAAAAGATTACATTAATTAGAAAAATAATTATCTTGATAAAAAAACACATTTCTTCTTCATAGTTTTATTTGTTGTTTTTCATGTCAATGTCTATTTTTTATTATTATATAATTAAATAAAAATAGATTCTTCAAAACGAAGTTATTGAACCCATTAAAGCCACTTATCCAGGTCCTGAGATAAGCAAGTTAACTCGGTTAATTCAGGTTAATTTAAAACACTATCCTTTCAATATTTTTTTTTATAAAAAAACATTAACTTGACGTTGTTTTATTTTTTATATAAAAAATCAAACTAGATTTTAACTGAATCAACTGAATTATAGATACACTTGTTAGGTCAGCTAAATTATATCAGGTGAACTTCCACTAATTTAATTTAAAACTTTCCTAGGCTAGAGGTCAAGTTGACAATCACCATATTTACATCGCAAAGTAGATCAAGTTTAAATAATATTGTTAATTTTTTTTTAAAACAACACACATGACAACAGCTAACTAGTGTTTGGCTATAATGCATTTATTTAAGAGTTTGTTAGATGTTAGGTTTTAAAGTGATATTTACATGTGTTAAAATAATAATTTTTTAGTTTTATTAATTTTATTTTTGATATCAATTTAAAAAAAAACTAAAAAAAATTAATTATAAATAAAAAAAATCAAATTTTAAATAAACAACATTTTGAACACACTCCAAACACAATCTGCATCTTGATATTGGGTTGTTATTATTTTATACCGTCTCGCTTCATTAACAGTTTACCTTTGAAGTTTCTAGCCCATAGAGTAATAATTACGTTTACAGTAAATCATCTTTATTATTTAACCATTTATCAAACACATTAAATTAAATTAAAGAAAAATTAATTTAAATATTTATTAAAAAGAAGGCTGAACTTTGTTTCAACAAGGTTTCCCCTCTATTCTTAAAATCTAGAATTTTCAATGTTACCCTTGTAGTTTCTAAAATGTTTCTGTCACCCTTATCGTTTAAATTGCTAGGAAATCACACCCTTTTTCATCCTTTTCCTATGCATGTGAATTGAAATTATATCTCACGGGAAGTACTCTAGGAACCAAAAAAAATCAGAAAATTAAACTCGTCAATCGGTTTCGTTAGTTAATAGTAAACTATGAACATTTTGAAAACTACAGGGATAACATCTATGTTTTTTAAACTAGAGGTATAAAATTGAAACATCTATGAATCTACAAAGATAAAAACATAGTTTACCTGAAAAGAGTGGAAACATTAGAAATACACTGAAGTCGAAGGACTTTATTCCAAACTAAAATTATCCAATCTCTCACTCCTATCATTCCGTCCTGTCCAAACTCCATATAAAAACACTTGCCGAATCCAAACGATTCCGAATCCTCCCGTCTCTTCCTGCTCCACCGTCCCGTTCCAACCCCGATTAGCCGACAAAAGTCACAGAACCACAGTCTCCGATTAAAAAATAAATACTATTCTATCTCTAAAAAAATTATAAATAAATAAATAAATAAATAAAACACTCTCAAAAGACTAAAAAAACTCTACTCTAAAAAGCTATTCTCCACTCCTCTCACTCACTAACGCCACTCCTCCTCCTCCTCCTTCTCCTCCTCTCTCTAACTTTGCCTACTCTCAGTAGGGTTTCACTTTCTATAATGTAGAAAAAGTGAAACCCTAATTCATTCTTTCTATCACAAGATCTAAAAAAAGTCACTATAAATGGGGAATTGTTGCAGATCTCCGGCCGCCGTAGCTAGAGAAGATGTGAAATCGAGCTTCTCCGGTAACGATCACGGAAAGAAAGACAACACAGCTAAAAAAACACCGCAAATAATCAGAGTCCTCACTGGCTTCCCCAAGGAGAACATCGAAGAGCGCTATTTAGTAGATCGTGAGCTAGGTCGGGGAGAATTTGGCGTAACGTATCTGTGTATAGAGCGAGACTCGAGAGAGTTACTTGCCTGTAAGAGTATTTCGAAGAGGAAGTTGAGGACTGCTGTGGATATTGAAGATGTCAGACGAGAAGTAGCGATAATGAAGCATTTGCCGAAGAGTTCGAGTATTGTGAGCTTGAAAGAAGCTTGTGAGGATGATAATGCGGTGCATTTGGTTATGGAGTTGTGTGAAGGAGGGGAATTGTTTGATAGAATTGTTGCTAGAGGTCATTATACTGAAAGAGCCGCCGCCGCAGTGACTAGAACGATTGTGGAGGTTGTGCAGTTGTGTCATAAGCATGGTGTGATTCATAGGGATTTGAAGCCGGAGAATTTTTTGTTCGCGAGTAAGAAAGAGAATTCGCCTTTGAAAGCTATTGATTTTGGCTTGTCTATTTTCTTTAAGCCAGGTGAGAAATAACTTTATTATTAACTGATGATGGGAAAATGGAATGATAAGGGTTTATCTTAGATAGATAAGTGATTTTTTTTTCCCTTTTCTTTTCTTGCGTGCGTGTGTGTAAGTAATGCATTGATGTAATTATGTGGTTTGGTGCTACTTGCCAGGGTAATGTAGTATTAGTGAAAATGCTGGAATCTCTAGTTACTAGAGTGATAAGACTATTGGAGTATCATGCTTTGAAATGTTAGGAAATTCCTTTTAATATTCTGTTTAATAGTCTACATTTAGCATCTTAAGTTCTATGTGCGTAATTTTTTTATGATGCCCTTTCTGAATAACCTTTGTGGTTGCTCTAATAAGAGGATTGGGATGCTATTTTGTTCGAGCACAGTTTTATTTTAGAGTTCATGTGTAGGATGCTTACCATGTTTAGTCACGGTTAGGTTTTAGATATGAACTTGATGTTTTCTTCGTCATAATTGTCTTAGATATTTTAGGTGCTTCTGGGAAGACAACTTCTATTTCAAAAAATTGTCACATGCTGGCCATATGGTGAAAATCATTGAAATTTTTATTGTTTTTGATTATTTTTATATCTAGTTACTATATTATGCTAATGTTCACTACTGCCTAATTTTTAATAGGTGAGAGGTTCTCTGAAATTGTTGGAAGTCCTTATTACATGGCTCCAGAGGTGCTCAAGCGGAACTATGGACCGGAAATTGATATATGGAGTGCAGGGGTCATTCTCTATATCTTGTTGTGCGGTGTTCCGCCATTTTGGGCTGGTAATTATACTTTGGTTCCCACCTCTCTCTTGCATCTAGTATGTTTGCTTGTGTGTGTTTGTGTGTTGTGGTGAGGGAGACTGCAGCATGAGTGCTTGCACCATATTCTAAGAATCTCCTTTCCATCATTGTATGATGGCTTCAGTGTATGTGCACAGCTATTCTTTCTTCGTTTTGTTCTGTACTCCTGCTTTTTTTTTTTTTGAGCTTTTCTTGAAAGGAGGGTTGTTATTATTATTATTATTATTATTATTATTATTATTTTTTATGAATACAGAGTCCGAGCAAGGAGTTGCTCAGGCCATTCTTCGTGGGATTATAGATTTCAAACGGGATCCATGGCCAAATATTTCAGAAAATGCTAAGAGTTTAGTGAGGCAAATGCTGGAGCCAGACCCAAAGCTTCGATTAACTGCAAAACAAGTGTTAGGTATATTATATACATGATTTTATTTGCACAGAACCTCATCATATGAGCATGTTTTTTAGTTTTACCATCTGGGAACACTGTTTCTTTGTTCTTTTGGGTTGGTGTGTGTGGGAGCATGGGGTTGCAAATTCCATCTGATTTTGGTATGATTTTACTGTTTTGGTAGATTGTTTCTTTAATTGAGATTCTACCTGGTTGTTAAGATGCATTACATCACTGAACACTCCTAGAATAGTGGAGTTAAAGATAAGAGGCAAAAGAACCTAAGGTATTAAAGAATTACAGTTCTGACCCTGTCTACAGCCCCCACAATTTATTAGATATCTTAGTTTGTTGGCAAAAATTCTGAAATTTGCAGTTCTGACCTGTTTAGGAAACTATCTTAACTCACAATTTATCTTGTTATGTGGACAAAAATGTGGGACTTGATAAATGAATCTGTAACAAGTGCAATGTTGCTTTACAGATGTGATAATGCATCATAGTTTGAAGAACTACTACAATATGCAAGATATAACTGGGAATGCTACAGTTTCATCTAGCTTACCAGCCATAAAAAATCTTGGTTGATAACTTCATCATTATCTCTCTTGCTGTATACATGGTACATTTTTGCTGCTTTTAAGCCTAAAAGTTTTAGCATCTCCCTAGTTAATATTTTGCTTCAGCAAGCTGTTCATTCTGTCCAGGAAAAAGCTATGATTATCCAGTTTATCTAATGGCATTCTTCATGTATCATGATTTCAATACTTGTCACATTTGAACAAGCATGATTAATATTTATTATCTTTCACCTAATGTTTATGTTTCTACTTATAGAGCATCCTTGGCTCCTAAATGCTAAGAAAGCTCCAAATGTTCCTCTTGGAGATGTTGTCAAGTCAAGACTTAAGCAGTTTTCAATGATGAACAGATTCAAAAGAAAAGCTCTCAGGGTTAGATTTTTATTCCTCTATAATTTTGTTATTGTTCATCTGATATTATTTTCTCCCATCCAGAAATAAATGGTTTGGTACTTTTAACTAGGTTATTGCTGATTTCTTATCCATTGAAGAAGTTGAAGATATCAAAGAAATGTTCAAGAAGATGGACACCGATAATGATGGTATTGTTTCAATTGAAGAATTGAAAACTGGACTTCGAAGTTTTGGTTCCCAGCTTGGGGAGTCTGAAGTTCAAATGCTTATTGAAGCTGTGAGTACACTTTATGCATCTCAGTTTCAAGTTTCATCAAACAGTATCTGTACTTGGCTAAAATAATCAAACAGTATCTATAGTATACCTGCTATATGTTTTCCCCTTCAACAACAGTACTGGTAGTGTGATTGCAATGGATACATCTCAGAGTTCTCTTTTCTCTTATCCGCAATGATTTTCGTATTAAGTGAGGGATGCACCTTGACATTGGAGAAAGTATTATGCAAGTGTAGGTACGAGGCTTTGGCATTTACACATCATGAGAATACATCAAGCCTAGTTATCTGACCAGTTACTTAATTTGCCACACTTTAGCATAATCAGTTGTTCCGGAAGCAATTTTAGTTCTAATCTTTTGTTTAGGTGGTCTATCCCTGAACTTTCCAGTTGTCTTTCCTGAAACAAATAATTTTCATCTTTGAGGAAATCTGAAAGTAGGATTATAGATTATATTTCTACAGTGATAACATGGACAAAATGTTGTTTAAATTTATAAACTGGATTCCAGCTTGATTTGGAAGATGAAGGTTTAGGTTCTAGCATGAAGGTTGACGGCTCCCAAAAAGGAAAAAAAACAAGGGAAGCTGGTGGCTACTAGACCAAAATTACATTTGTATAAGAGATTGACTTTAAGCTTCTGAATAGAATGCTCACTCTTGGAACTTAAGGGTGTAAAAATTATGGTGTTTGAACATTTCATTGCTGCTAGAAAATAGCTGGCTTAACTACAGGGATAGCCCACAGTTTAGAGCAGATTTCATCTCCACCTCGCTCTAAAACTTAACCTCTTATTCTCTCATGTTTTTTGATGCGTGACCTCTTTCAATCCTCTGCTATAAGTGCCCATGGAAATTATACTAATTTCCTTTCCTTTTTTCTCCATAAAACAAGCCAATCTTTGAAAATTTATCCGAGAAAAGCTAGGGAAAAATCTGAATTCTTTGCTGTTATCCCTCTTTAAACTGTGTGTACGCGCAACATCTGAGTCTTATCAAGCTAGAATTAGATACAGCCGTCCTTTATCCTTTGATTCCACTAACATGCTCTCTTCCACGGTTTCATTACACTGAATATTTGATCTCAACCTATGTTTACATCCTCTCAATAATTCCACATTTGAACTCATTTCTTCTTCACTCCCTTGGTTTTTCTTAACCCCATCTCCATCATCCCTTTCCCTATGTGATGTACTATTTCAAAGTCAGTTATGGTAGCTGGCTTCAGTTTCTTATTTATCTTTTCATCAGACCGTGTTGTGGGGAATGGGTTTGAAGAGATTCTTGGGCTGGATTGGATCTGTAGGAGTTGAGAGATTGGTGAAAGTGACTGGAGCCTTGTTCTATCTTGATTTCAGACTTCTGATGGGGTTTGCCGGGGATAAAGGTGGACTATCAATTACCTTTACAAGTAGGTATATATATGTTCTGGAGGGGTTGGGAAGGCAGTTTATGGATTTTTTTTTCCTCATTTTTTCTTTTTAGCATTTCATTTGGAAAGTTGATGTATTCCATGTGAAGAAAAAGAAGACAAAAGAAAATTAACAAGCCACCATCTCATGCTTTCTGTTAGTCAAATATGAGAAAGAACTAACAAGGGAGACATCAAAACAGATGTGAAAGCTTCTGAGGTTTTATAACCACATTTTAAAGGTGAAGGTTGAAATTGAAGTCTACCTGGTTAATGAAGAATTTGAGTTTACTTGTGATTTGATGAAGAATTCAGGAGTTTTCACATGCTGCAAGTACATGCATGAATTTGTTTGTTCCATCTTCAAAGTGTTCAATCTTTATCATTTAGGCAATTGTCAGAACAAAGTAACATTGAAAATGGTTGAGAGGATAGAAAATAGTGTAAGAATTGGGTAGATGAAGAAGAGAAAGGATGAAAGCAGTTTCCCTTTCTCGGTTCATACTTAGTTTGGTGGACAAGATAAAAAAAATTTAGATGACAGGTACCATAGAACAATGCTCATCTAATTCTTGTTTTTCTCCCTATCCTTCGAATTTGGATGAGTTGAATTATGTTGGAATCAATGTGAGGATTGGATTCATGTATTCTTTACTCATTATGGATCCACCTAAAAATGCGTTGAGCATTGCTTCTGTCTCTAGCCTATTCTTTCTTACTTGTCCGTCCATCCTCATTCCTTTTGTTAAGCAAACATAATGTTAAGGAATGTTTTATATCCAGTTGGTTCTGAATGGATTACTTGTTTGCCAACAGGTAGATGCTAATGGGAAGGGTAAACTAGACTATGAGGAGTTTGTCGCTGTTTCTCTTCCTCTCCAAAGGATGGACAATGATGAGCATCTTCGCAAGGCATTCTCCTACTTCGACAAGGATGGCAATGGTTACATTGAGCTAGATGAGCTCCGGGATGCCCTGATGGAGGATGGAGCGGATGATTGTACAGATGTGGCAAATGACATCTTCCAAGAAGTAGACACTGACAAGGTGAATTGGCAATACTAAATTTAACATCATATGCTAATCTTGGCTCAGGAGATTTCAGTCTGACATCAATGTCCTATGAATGCAGGATGGAAGAATCAGCTATGACGAATTCTTTGCTATGATGAAAACTGGAACAGATTGGAGGAAAGCTTCCCGTCATTACTCTAGAGGGAGATTCAACAGTCTAAGCATGAAGCTCATGAAGGATGGTTCACTAAACCTGGGGAGTGAGTAAACATATCCACAGGGCCTATGTTTAATTTATCCTTGCAAAGAAAGTACTGGGTCATCACCATACATCTTAGATTTGCCTTCTTTTATGTGGGGCCCTTTTGCTTGTGGGCATACAAGGATCATGGAGGCTGAGGGCATCTTATCTGTCTTCAAAATGTTAGTTGTGTAAAAATGATGACTGGTTCCACGGTACAGGATGTATGATTCTTTCCCCTTTCTTCTCACCACTTTTAACCTTCGGCAATTGTTTCTTGTAGACAATGCGAACATTGGTGGGGTGAACTCTGTAGGGCTGTAGTATATTCTAAAAGGAAATGCGTTGTGCTCTGGGGCTCCCAACTTTTGACACCATTTTCTTTTGCTCAAAAAACACGAGTAATTAGTGAAGTTATCTGCGAAAACTACATGTAATGCTA
>Ga0325402_1003326_pt1 | contig 14472 bp, 6 predicted proteins | sample PopdelMetagenome_22_FD_207212 | JGI IMG/M metagenome (GOLD analysis project Ga0325402, IMG submission 207212) | Populus deltoides microbial communities from Bellville, Georgia, United States - Xylem-PdKOR-R3 | ecosystem: Host-associated > Plants > Phyllosphere > Stem > Wood/Secondary xylem... | reverse complement strand
AAAAAAAGAAAAGAAAAGTAAGGCAATCACATGTGGTCTCTCTATCTCCCATATAAAATGGCATTGAGAGAGGATGGGATTCAAAGTAACACATGAGGTGAAGGGCTCGGTTGGCCTAGGTGTGTGTGTATAACATGTATGTTTGTGGCTGAGTGATAATTTCAGTGCAGCGTGAGAGATAGAGGGACAAAAGTTGAGGCAAATTAAGATTATATTTGGCGATGGAGAAAGCAGGTGGATTTGAGCCTCACATGAATGCACGAGGGAGGATACCAGCTGCGCCTGCAAGGAAGGGACGCCTCAAGCCACTGTGCCACGAAACAATTATGGACTTGTGGGGACTAAATCTCTCTCCCACTCTCTCTTTCTCTCTCTAACTCACACCAGCACACTTCAATATTCTATTCTTATTAGTTACGTAACTAGTCAGTTGACATGTACTTATTTTGCATCAAATCAATTCTTTTTTTAAAACAAAAAATAAATATATCTAGGCTTTTTTAACATAAAAGTCAAAAAAATAATGCATATATTTAATACAATAAATTAAGAATAAATACAATTTTTTTTTTGTTAACACTGCCCCCACGAGTAAGATATTAAATTAACTTTTAACATGGGAGAAGAATTTAACAATATTACAGGTGTGTTTTATTGTATTATTATGATTTTTAATATATAAACTAATAAATTGAGAAAGAAATGCTAATGATGATTACACGCTAAAATTAAAACCTAATTCTTCTCATAAAAACCAAAGACAAATAAGCATGTAAATATTTAAGCCCAACATTTTATTTTAATTGATATATTTTTTTTTAATCTCAGAGGCTATGTTCCTTATCAAAAAAACAAATAATTTTTATTTTTATAAACACATAATCTAACATTTATTTACATCAAACATAAAAGAAATAAATTAAAGATAAATTAGAATAATCCCTTTGAATATATATGTTCAAAATAAAAACAAAACTGCTATTTATAAAAGCAAACTAAATAATTTTAAAAATCAAAGAGAGAAGGTATTAGTTTAATGCAAATAAAAAATTAATACAAAGTGAAAAATATATAATAAAGTGTTAATTAAAGAAATAATCAAAATCAAGAAAAAATAAAAGAGGCTATCTAGCGCATTTAGCCCATCAAAGAAAGACCACACGTGTGGGCCTGCAAAGCAAGACTTGCTTACCCGTCTATTTTTTTTTGTTGGCAAAAGTGGTAGATGACATGACATCCATCCCTATTTTTCTTTCAAAAAATTAAAGGTAGGCAACATATCATCTACTTGTTCACTTTCTGACCATAAGATAGGAGGTCAAAAAAAATCATGCTGAGGTTTTTTGGTCTAAAAATACAATTTCAACCTATTTTCACGTAATAACACTTAAGAAACATCCTTATGATACCAATACATTAATAAAACAACTCAAAACAAATATAAACTTGTATAAAAATACAAAATAAAAAAGAAAATCCTCCCCCAACCCCAATATAATTTTTCCAACAAAATAAAGGGCTAAACATACCTCAATGGAATCCCTATCGTTGAATGAAATTCATTGACACCGAGAACGATTTTTTTCATAGCTAGAATGTGCAGCCCAAAGGTCATTATGTATATAAGATTTTTTTTTTTTATGATAACAACATATTAAACACATTCAATGAGTATTTCAAAATATTATTGTTATTGGAATTGTTCTACATTAAATTAAAGCTTTGGACTCCTTGGATGCTATATGGACTTGAAGATGCCTATGCTTTACATTATGTGATCAAGTTTTTATAGAATATAATTTGGTATCACAAAATGATTTGCATTATAAATATTTTAATGTCCACTTATAGCTAAAAATCTTATCACATGGATTTTTACACTTAGCCATTTCTAAATTTTATTTATTATTAGTTAAAGTGGCAAACATATAATTTTAAGAGAAGTGTGCTCAATACTTTTCTTATTCTTGCAATAACTCTTTCTCTCTCAAAATACATTTATCCATTTCTAACAATGGTGGAGAACACTTGGAAGAGTAAAATATCTTATTCCTTTTTATTTCATGTGAATAACGACTAGTATTGAGTTTTACCTCTAAATACCTAGTTAATTTTCATGTAAGATAACTCTTAACTCTTTAACTCTTAGTATTGAGTTTTACCTATAAATACCTAGTTGATTTTCATGTAAGATAACTCTTAACTCTTTAACTCTTCAATTTTAATATTGATGCTTTGATATCTCTCATTCTAAAAGATTTGATTATTCTCTTGAATTTGTTTTTTTTTTGAAAAACTATGAATCTTATTGCATTAAAATCACTCTTTCACCTTTCTGAGTTAGATTACATTTTCATAAAAATTTCAACATAATATTTATAATATTCTCTTACAAAATGAGACAACTCTTGTGAGAGTTATAATTATTGTGAAAATATAAATGACACTTGAAACCACTTGGATAATGTTTGGATGAGAGCCATTGAATAGGTTCAATTCTTAACCCATAAAAGGATCAAGTTCAATCCTGATCCCATAAAAAGATTGTGATAAATTTTATTCTGAGCCTATAAAAGGATCGAGTTTGGTCTTAAGCCTAAAAAAGGATTGGGTTTGATCTTGAACCCATAAAGAAATTAGGTTAAATCTTGAACATAGAAAAGGATTAGGAAAGGTTTTCAATATTTGATCTGTGAAAAAGATTGTGTAAAGGTGTTGTTTTACTCGCTAACCAGACTGTGTGTGATAGTAAGTATGTAAATGGAGGGTTAAAGAGTGGAGTAGATAACTGTCTGAATTACTATAAAAATTGGTTGTCTCTCTTTACCCTTATCTTAATTTACTTAGCATAAGTTAATTGTGCATTGTGGTTATTACGAAAATTAAAGAGAAAAATTTTTTCTTAAATATTTTTTTGTGGTTTTTAGCATTTTTAAAGTAATTGGGGATTGACTTTTTAAAGTGCCATACTCTTAGATAAAGTTTTAATTGACCCTTCTTTTAGGCTATTTTAGTATTTCAAAATATGGCTAATCGACAACTTGCTTTCTCATTTGTTATTTTCATATGACTTTCTCTCTCATCTCTCAAACCAAATACTAGAAAATGAAAAAAAAAGTTTCAGACCAAAATATTGAACTGTTAAACTGAAAGGATAAATGATTATTTTTACCAAATTCTTTAGGCTAATAATGCTAAAAAGGCATGTTCAAATTGTAACAATAAAAGAAAAACCTTGAATTTGTTCATTTCATCAAATTCGTTCCTTGCTCTTTTTTTTGCAAGCAATAAAATAATTTTTTTTTTGCAAAATCAATAATCAATTTGACGTTAAAATTGCCTTTTGACACTATAATAACCTTTCAAAAATATTAAAATAAATCAAGAAGTCAAATTTTCAGCCAACTTAATGGCAAAGAATGAATTTGAAAAAAATAAATCAGTGACAATTAGAAAAAAATTAAAAGGATAAAAAAATAAGTTTATTGTTCAAACAGTAATCACAAAAGAAAAACCTTGTATTCTTTCATTTTGTTCAAATTGGTCCCTTAATTCTTTTTGTTTGTTGTAAACAATAAAATGACATTTCTTTGCAAAATCAAGAATTATCCTGATGTTAGAATGTTTGTTTTGACATCGTAATAACCTCATAGAATACAAATCAAAATAAATTATTAAGTCAAATTTTAATACAATACAATGTCAAATGATGAATTTAAAAAAATATTTAGTGACCGAATTAGAAAAAATAGTAAAAAGAAAAAAAAAGTGCTCTCTTGCAATCCACAGTGTAGAGAGTCTTGATACACAGTGCATTGCATAATAAAATCAACACATCTCTTAGATTTCTTTTTAATGTATGTAATTACAATTACAATACAAAAAATCTAAAAGAGGTGGTGATTTTGCTATTACTACCTCACATAACATGAACACTGTGAATTTTTAGAGTGTTTTTTCTATTTTGTATGGTACATTAATCTTTTTCTCTTATTATCAAACGTTTTCTTTTTAAAATTTTATCATTACGCATTGCATTGATTGAGAATTGAATTTGATAATTTATTTTGATTTTCTTTCTAAGGGTTACTATAGTGTCAAAAAAATGTTCTAATATTGAGTTGGTGCTTGATTTTGCAAATCAGGACAAAATAAAGGATCTTTTTTGTATTGTTCATTCAACAACTTTATGAAGACAATTGCCTTTAGAATTTTTTATTTTTTTTGAACCCTTTAGTTTGATAATTATGTTTTGGTCCAAAACTTTATTTTATTCACATTTTGGTCATTGAGTATGAGAGAGGAGGAATCCTTAACAAATGATGAAAGAGAGAAAATCATTGATTGACCATGCTCTAGCAACCAAAAAGATAATCTTCATGTTAAAGAGTTTGATTTAATAAGAGAGGTCCTAAAAAAATATATTATGGTTATAAAGGAATTTGTTACCTAGTTTGATTTGGTGTTTTTAGGATGATTTAGGGGTGTCTTGAGTTGAGAAATTGGTTTCTTGATACATAAATGATATTTATTAGGTGTTTTAGGTGAAAAAAAGTTTGAAAAATTATTTTTTGATGTGAACCTCTTGATCACGTGGTCAAGGAACCCCCAACGAAGCAGATAACAACCCGAAAAGCTGAAAATCATGTTTGATAGAACTTTGATCTAGAGGTAAACCTATATCTAAGAACTAAAGGTATTGCAAAAAGATTTGGACCCATAAATAACCTTGTATCTAGAAACCCAAAGTATGTGGATAATACCATGAAGCCAGTTAATTTTCGATAAGTCAATGTACGATCTTTGTCCCTACAAAGAAATGTTGTTTTGCCACAAACAAAAAAAAAAAAAACAAAGAACTCATGTTTATTCTCTAACTTGTTGCTGAAATGTTCAGCTAAAAAACATAATATAGTCTCCTCTAACTAAATTTAATGGATCCCTTTTGAGTTGCAAGCTAATGGGCTTAAACTAGTAATCAACTAACATAAGTCCAATAATAAAATAAATCCCTAAACAATATCTAATAGGTCAGAACAAATCTAAATAAAATAATTATTCAACATCAAATAAATAAATAAAATAGGATAATAAAAATAAAGTCTTCAAGCTAAAATTTCTCCATGTAGCCCGAATCTCCAATTTTCGCATATTCTTGATAGATTTTCAGTCTTGACTTCAAACATGTCGTTCTCTTCTCTGGATGAATTACTGAGCTTACCATATAACGTTAGAAAGCTTGAGATGTCTAGCTAACAGAACAACTTGAATCATAGAAATAATTTCATTTGTAACTCTAGATATGTAACAAACAGTGCACAAATGTCTAGTTTGGTAGATTTGACAAGTTTTTCCAGTAACTTTAACCCTCTAAAATAATATGTTCCTGAATTATATTTGAACTAGAACTTTAAAAAAATATAGTTCCATGTGTCTAGTATCTCCCTGTAAAATTTCAGCTCATTTTGATGTACATATTGAGAGATATGCTCGATCTTGCAAAACTGGTTAACAAACATTTTAAGAACATATTCAGACATGACTTGGTTCGTATCATCCTCATCTTATTTAAAAAGATCTGACCTCAAATTTGTATCATAGAAAACATCTTCTAAAGTCAACAGATCAGTATCAAGATGAAGAATAACATCATCATCAAAACCAAGAAAAGCATTGTTAGCAAAAAAGGTCCCTGATATACATGTGCTTCTTTTCAACCATCTTTTCCTTCTTCAATTTCAGTTGCTCCTAATATATTTATTTAGGAGTCAAAGATACAAGAGTTATAGGTCTTTTATTTATCTTAAAGGAATACCTATTTTTCACTACATCATGCATAACTCTCCTATCATATTGTCATGGTCTACCAAACAACAAGTGGGTAGCTTACATTTGCACTATATCACATAACACCTTATCACAATATTTACTAATAGAAAAATCAACCAAAACCTGCTTATTCACTTTCACTTCACCACCATCATTCAATCACTATAATTTATAAGGTATAAGATGTTTGGTAGTGTGCAAGCTCTACTTTTTCACTAATTCAGTACTAGCTACATTAATGAAACTACCACCATCTATAATTAAGCTACATGTCTTATTATGAATATGAAATCTTGTGTGGAATATGTTCTCCATTTGACCTTCTAAATCATCCACCTTGACATGGATATTCAGTGTTCTCCTCATCACAAGTGCCTCTCCCTTAACTGGATCTCAACACAAACATTATTAGTATCCTAAATTATGGTATCTTTTCCTCTTTATCCTCCCTATTGGTCTCAATCTCATTGTTAGCTTTCATAACCATGACTCTTTTTTTGGACACTATGAAACAACATGATTAGAACCTAGACAACGAAAGCATTTAATGTCATGGTTACGAGAAATAAAAGTAATATTGTTACCTTTAACAATGATCAAGGTGTCTTCTCTCTAGGGTATTAGGCCTTGCCCTCCTCATTCTATTACGAAGGGCCACCCCTAGTGTTAGCCTTCTAGTTGGGTTTCTAAGGTTTTGAAGGGCCTAATGATTGACTTTGTTGAATGGTACCTTTTCGTTTAAACTGTTTCTCCTTCTTCACAACCATATACACCATCTCTCTCAGCTCCACATAATGATGCAACCCCACAATATGAGCTATATTATGATTAAGGCCATTCATGAATCTAGCCATAGTATCCTCCCTAACTTAGCTCGAATCATATCAAATTTCATCTCCTTCAAGTACTCATCAACACTCTTTGTATCTTAACTCAAACGCTGCAACTTTTGATACAATTCTCTATAATAGTGGCTAGGTACAAATCTCTTTCTCATAAGAGATTTCATCTCATCCCAAGTATCAATTTGGCTCTCATAATTTCTCTAGCGGTTTGTCACTACCAAATCCCACCATATAATGGCATAGTCAGTAAAAGCAATAACAACAAACTTAATTTTCTTAGGCTCCAAATAATTTTAATACTAAAAAATTCACTCTACCTTCTTTTTCCATTTTAAATAAACTTTAGGTCATTCTTCTTCTGAAAAGCTGTATTTTTAGCTTAATTGTACCCAAATCTTTACCTAACTCAGCATTATGGTTCCGGTACCTATAATTACCCCTCTAACCAAAATTATCATCATATCTTTCCCTTACAAACTAACAATTCCACTATTATCCAAAATGTTCCCTATGTCCCATGGACATATATTTAAAATCAACATCACTCATGTCTATATTATCAGCCACAAACTCATCCACATTAGTGTTAACTCGCTTAACAACCCTCCTAACATTAAATTCTCTTTGCTCAGGCCTAGTTAACCCTACCATGATCATTAACATGCTGCGTCTCTAACCTATCTAACCTATCTCTAAATCCATTGGTCATCCGATCCATCCGCTGATTTATAATGCTTAACTGAGTTATAATTTCATTGTCTCATCTTTGTGGTGCCATGTTGTTACTTGCCTCTAACATCTTTAAATCTAAAAATTTGTTAGTTGACAAGAAATATATATTCCTCACCCACTCCTTTATGTGTTTAAACTCCTTTCATGTTTCACTCAAAAATAGGTCTTTCACTCAAATTTGCTTGTTACGCCTTTTTTATCTCGTCTCACCTTTCTTTGACTCTTGCGGAAACAAAATCAACACCAAATATTACAGCGTTAACAACATATCCAAATTTGTGTAGATGAATCAAGAAGCAAGAAAAATATGAAAACAAGTAAAGAAAAAACTATGATTATAATTTTACGAGTAACAAGTGAATTTGTATGAAAAAATAGATGTTTTTTAAGACGCGAAAGAAAAAAATATGCAAATGTTATATAAAAAATTTAAATGACACATAAATATATCAGTTATAATGTTATTATACTGTCATAATTGAAAAATAATAGTAACAAAATAAGTTTAAATTACTGATGCAAATTAGACCCATTATGACAAGTTTCAATCCTAATTTTAGTTCCTATAGAAAAAGAACTCCAAATGACCTTATATTTTATATGGAGTGCCATCTGAACCTCAAAACCTAGTATATAAATTTTATAATTTTCTGAATTTATTTGTCCCAAAATTACCTTGTGATATGAATTTGACCTATTACAACAAGTTTTAATCACGACCTTGGTCTCCAAATGAGCTCAAATTTTACATGGGGTGCAATTAGAACTCCAAGAACCAGTACATAAATTAAGAGGTTTCTAAATTAGTTTGGTCCAAATTCTCTTTTATTTGTGTAATGTTGCAGATTTAACAAAAGTGACTTTTGGATGTTTTTTTCATCTTTTTTTTTAACTCTTTATACTATTGATATATTATGAGACAACAACAAACTAAACTAATACCTTTTTTTTTTTAAAGAAACTTTAGATGCAAACTATAAAGCTCTAGACGTAAAATAATAAAAAATTGAATAAAAAATAATTAAAGCTAAGGAAGCCAAAACTAACAAGAAGAAAATAAAGGATATAACCTAATTTTTAGAGCCTAACTCTGATACTAACTAATGCAAACCTCTTGATCACGTGGTCAAGCAACCCCCAACAAAATCGATAATAACCCGTAAATCTAAAAATCATGTTTCATAGAATATTGACTTTGAGGTAACCTTGTACCTAAAAACCAAAGTTATTAGAAAAAGACTTGGACCCATAGATAACCTTGTATCTAAAAACCGTAAGTATGCAAATGACGCCACAAAGCCAGTTAATTTTTGATAAGTCAGTATACGATATTTGTCCCTGTAAAGAAAGGATGTTTTGCGACAAAAAAAAAACTCATGTTTATTCTCCAAATTACTGCTGAAATTTGCAGCTAAAAAATACATAATATAGTCTCTTCTAACTAACCTTAAAGGACTGTTTTTGGGTTAAAAGCTAATGGATTTAAATTAGTAATCAACTAACATAAGACCAATAATAAAATAAACCTCTAAACAATGCCTAATGGGCTAGAACAAACCTAAATTAAAAATAATTATTTAACATCAAATAAATAAATAAAATAGGATAATAAAAATAAATTTTTGAAGCCAAAATTCCTCCATATAGCATGAATATCTATTTTTTGTACATTCTTGGCAGATTTTAAATCTTGACTTTAAACACATTGTTCTCTCTCGTCTAAGTAAATTACTAGGCCTACCATTTATGATTGGAAAAATTAAGACATCTAGTTTCCAGACCAACTTGAATATCAGAAACCATTCCATCTCTAGCTCCAGATATATCCTAAACAATACATAAGGGTCTAGTTTGACAGATTTGACAAGATTTTTCTAGTAACTTCAACCATTTAAAATAATATATTCCAAAACTCTATTTGACTTGAACATTTACTAAAATATAATTCTATTTCTCTAGTATCTCACTGTTGCTACCCAATTTTTGACCCACATTTTGATAAATTTTTCAAAAATAAAATAATAATAATAATAAGGGTTTACGTATAGCGATAACATAAAACATTAGGGCTAATATTAAGGAAGCAATGTGTCAAGGAGATAATTATTGAATCATATATAATTACTGCAACATAAAATACTATAGATATATGATTTGATTCGTGTTGGTTATGGAAAACAATCACTGCAATATAAAATGCCATATATATAGGATTTGTTGGTGCTACTTATAGAAGATAATCTTTGCAATAATTATTTCAATATTTCCTTAAATAACACGTGTAGAGATTTTTTTTATATAAGTGAACCTCCAGCCATATGCATATAGGGAGAAAAATTTACAGGGGGCAAAGAGACAAACAAAAATGAGGGAAACATAAAAAAAAAAACCTAACCTTATTTCTTAAGCAAAGAAGTTGCAACCACTGTTCATCTTTTAAAAATAAAAACAACGAAGCAGCCCTTCTCTTTGAGGAAACTAAGGATCTCTCTCTAGCCATACACTGTCCGCTCTCCCTTTCATCAGAACCCCCATTCCCCTCTCAGCTGTTCCACCATCGCCATCTCTCCTCCAAAACGCAGCAGCTCCCCTCTCTGTTAGTTCCCCATCTCCATTCTTCCCTTGCAAAACCAGAGAACCCCATTAAAGTCACAACCCCATCTCTCTTTTCATAGACCTTCCCCTTCCCTCAGTAAAGTTTTCCCTTCCTGTCAGTCTAAAAAAGCAACCCATAGCCTCTCTTCAACACAAACTTTCAGACTCTCTCTTGACCACCCATCTTCAGCCGCACACTGCCCTTTCCATCTCCATTCTCAAAGCCGAAACACATATTCCCTCTATCACCCAAATAACAAGAAAACCAAAGCCTCGTCCTCTCCTTTTTTTTTTTTGGCTTCTCTCCATCACCACCAGATTCTCCCCCCACGGTCTAACAACCTTTCTTAAGATTAGCCAAAACCGTGAGCCATAAGCAGCGTCAGGAGCTTTACTTTACATTCCAAACAGACAGTTCTTTTTTGAGTCCTACACCAGAACACAACCGTCTCTAGCTTCAACAGCGGCGTCGTCTTCAGCCCCGGCAGCCATCGATGACTCGTAGCCCCTCAACCACTGGAAGTAGGTACTAGCCGCAGCAACAATCTAGTAGTGCGACCAGTCTCGTCTTTGCACTAGCAGTTGGTCCCAGTCGTCTCCCTTGCCAATCTCTTCCCCATCGCCAGTAGTAGCTGTGTTTTCTTCTCTGCACCGGGAGAGAGAAGTGGCAGGGGTGCGCGGTCATCACCAATCATTGCAATTCTTCAGCCATTTTGAGCACGCAAGCTAGTAACAGCAGAGGGGATTTTCACTTCTGCCATGGTTTGCTCCTCCAGCAGCATCCTTCTCTTCCCTGCAGAGGCTACACTGGTCGTAGTAACACCGAAGGGCCACAATTGAGACAATCATCTTTCAGCCAGCAAACCTGTCTCCATCAGGAACAACGAGAAGGGTCGTCCTTCATGAGCAGTGCCCGACATTCTCCCTCCACTTCTCCTCCAACTGTTGCCTCGCTAGGTAAGCCATCTCTCTTCTCTTTCAGTTTTTTTAAGTAAAGGATTTGGCACTGTGCGAAGGTAAATTAATTACCTTCGCACTATGTACTGCATGCGTGAGTAATTCACGTATGCAAGCTGCAACAGTACCCAGTCGGGTCACTGGTTTGGGCCAGTGACCCGGCTAGGCTTGTTGGGTTCAGCCCAGCCACATGGGCCGAGTTGGACCCAGCAAAAAAAAAAAAAAAACGAGTAATATCATTGGTTTTCTCGTGTATTTAGTTTATGGTTTTGTTATTTTTTTATATTGTGGAAATACAAATCTGATATTAAAATACCCGGTTTTTCCACGAAATGTTGCAAATATATATATATATATATATATATATATATATATATATATATATATATATATATATATATATGTTAGAAAAAAAAAAAATTTTTTATTATTTGTTGCATACGGCCAATACTTTAACATGTTTTGAACGCTTTTTTATATATAAAAAAGAAATATTTGAAGTTTTGAAAATGTGTTTTTGCATGGATTTCTTAAACACAACAAAAAATTTATTTTCTTGCATTTCTAGATTTTACATCATGTTTGTAAAACTCCAAAGTGATAAATATCCAAAATATCATTAGAAATAACTTTTTATTATTCACCGCTAATGTTTGGATAAAAAAATCCTAAAGGGATGAATATCCAAAATATTATTGGGAATAACTTGTTATTATTCGCTGTTAATGTTTGGATAAAGAAACCCTAAGTGGTTAAATATCCAAAATAATTTTCTAGGAATAATAAGTCATTACACATCCTTGAAAGAAGCCTCGATTAAAATCGAGGACATTTCAATTTTTGACTCTACAGTTTACGAGCCATGAGTATGAAATGCTAAGGCAAAAAGAGGCTTTTAAAACGCTCTGAATTTCTTTAGATTTCTAAATTTTTATTCCTCCTCCTTGCGATTTATGAGTCGCAAACTCTTGAAATACTAAGGGGAAAATGAGTTTTTAAAGCACATGGAACCTCCTTGGATTTCTATCTTAATCAATTTAGTTTGAATCAAACCTAGAAAAACTAATGGGATCAGAAAACAATAACACTATAGCAATTAAAGCAAACCAAACACCAAGCAGCTTACCTTAGGTAAGGCGTACTAGGGATGCTAATACCTTCCCTTTACGCAACCAGTCCCTTGCCTTAGAATCTTCGAAAAACCAGTTAGGATTCCTAGTGATCAAATACTAGGTGGCGACTCCCTTTACACAAAAAAAAAACAAAGACCTCGAAATCAATCGAGGGATCGTCGCTCCGTTCGAGGGTGCGACACTCACTTTAAAATTTTCGCTCGTTTTGATGTACGGTTTGAGAGATAAAACTAGTCAACATACATTTTAAGATCAAATTTGAACCTAACTTGGTTCATATCATTTTTAGATTAAAAAACCCTAGCTAAATTTCTGATCACCTCTCTGGTGATCGAAATCTAGACAAACAAGTGACTTGTTTTCTGCTTTATTTTTTTTAATTGGAGAACAATGTGTTGTTTGCTTATTTTAACAAAAAAAAAAAAGAAGAAAGAAGGATCATGCATGCGAGCTTGGCTTCCAAGCCCACGCTTACCTAGCCTTCTTTTATATATGTCAACCAGCTAGCCTAATTAGGACTACGAGCCTAGACTCTGTTTATGAAGGCTTTTATTTTTTCTTTATTTTTAATTTGAATCCATTAAAATTAAATATATAAAAATATTCTTAGGATAGTATTTTATTAAATACAGTTTAATTTTTATTTTCTTATAAGATTATAACGTTCTTTTTTAATATTAGCAATCAATCTTTTTTTACTGCTCCTCATTGTTTTTTTAAATGTTTTCTTTGAATTTTATTCACTATCTTTATATTCTGCATATCTATTTTAATTATGGTAGGGATAAATAAAGATGGATTTCAAAACATTCCCCTAGCTAACATACACACATTATGTTATTCTTATATGCTTTTCAATACATTCGAGTCAAGAATATTATCAATACATAGTTTTTTATTTGTTTATTAAAGTTTGATTTTATAATTCATATAAGCTATTGTTTAAAAAATAAATATTTTGGTAAAAAATCCAAAAAATTCAAGATTAATGACTTATATATATATATATATATTGAATTTTATTGCTTTTGGTTTTTATCATACTAAGAATCCAAGAAAAAAACGATATATTTTTTGTTGAAAAAATTATATTAATAAGAAAATGAGGAATTAATTATAGTAGAAAATTATTTTTGTTTTTCAATTGAGTTGAAATTATTATTATTTTTACTAGGAAAGCAATTTAATTTTTTTTATAATTAAAGAATTTTCATACTAAAGAAGCCAATAATACTAGGCAGCTAGTTAGTAAATACAGTGTGAGCTATATATATATATATATATATATTTTATAACTAACATTCTCATTTCTAATCTTTGCTTCTTTATTTTATCTCCAATTTAATGCAAAACTTTCATACTAAAATAACGTACAAGCTGATGCATGTATTGGTTTTCAAAGAAAAAAAATTAACCGTACTTGCATTTATATATATAAAAAATATATTATATTGCTAAAAAAAAAGTCTCATGTAAATTTAAAAGCAAGAGAGAAAATGCAATTATAATATAAAATTAATTCTCCGTCGAGTGTTTCTCAAAATTAATGAATTTTTTTTTCAAAATTAATTAAGCATACCACTAAATTGTACTCCTGTGTGTGTGTGTGTGTATATATATTTATATGGCAGTTAATAGGACAGAAGAAGAGTCGTTTTACTAATATAAAATCTGAAAATATGAGTCATCATTCATTGGTATTGTAAAGTTGACGATTTCACAGTGCATAGGGCATCGTTTTGGTCCACACTCCCTAAAGAAGCCAATAATACTAGGCAGCTACTAGCAGCTAATAACCTATCACATGATGATGCATTATCCAATAGGCAAATATAAATTAAAAAAAAATATTTTTTTTATTTCATGTAATTTATAAATGAATAAAACAATTATTATAATAAAAAATATTTTTTAAATATTTATAAATATAAGGTTTTAATTATTGTGTGATTAGATCATAATATATAAGTTATTTTAGTGAGTTTTTTTATTCTATAAATATTTATAATATAAAAAAATACTTGACAATCAACCATTTAAAACTTAATATATCAGTGATATTTTGTTTTAAAATTTTTATAATTAAATTTAATATTTATAATTATTGGGATAAAATTAAATAATAATCATTCAATTTAATTTAAAATATAATTATTTTATTAATATTAACAATGAAAATATTTCTTTATAACATTTTAAATCTATATAAACTTAAGAGGAAAACATATACAGAACAATTTTTCTTTTTTTTTTAAATTTTTTTAAAGAGTTTAATTAGATATTGTCTCTGAATGTCACGTTTAGAGACTTTTCACGCCTCTAAATTAACTATTTATTTATTGTCATCCGCAGACAGTTTGTCTAACACCTTCCACACATTT
>Ga0325402_1003324_pt1 | contig 14477 bp, 7 predicted proteins | sample PopdelMetagenome_22_FD_207212 | JGI IMG/M metagenome (GOLD analysis project Ga0325402, IMG submission 207212) | Populus deltoides microbial communities from Bellville, Georgia, United States - Xylem-PdKOR-R3 | ecosystem: Host-associated > Plants > Phyllosphere > Stem > Wood/Secondary xylem... | reverse complement strand
ATAAATTAAATTGAAAAATATATTTTATGTTATTAATTTAATAGTAAAATTATTTAAAAATATCTTTATACATTAGAAAAAAGTTAGAGCTACAGGTGGAGGTGAAGGGGGAGAATCTTTTGGAGATTCATAAGGGGGAGCATAATAAGTTAACAAGTATTCCATCATCTTCTCTCATTGCTTTCTACTTTGTTCAGCGTACTGCACCTCTAGTTCAGCTCTTAGATCGGTTAATGCAACAATAATTTGTTCTTGAACCAACTTCTGAATAGGTGGTAATGACTGAACCAAGTCGGATTATGGGTGTTTATGTTCAAGACACTACAACCTGCCCTTATATCTTAGGTTGTAGTCATAAAAATATTATAAATCGATTCCTATCAAGTTCACCGGTTGTTCTAGCCTCCAACCAAAACTTCAGATTGTATTTTAGATTAGTTGAAGGGTCTTCTCAATGTTTGACACATATGCTAGTTGTTGTTATCTATTTTTAGGGCCCACTTAAATATACAATAAAATAGAAAAGAGAAAAATAAACAACTAGGAAAAGAAAAATACAAAAAAGTTGAAAGGTTGTGTATATATATATATATATATATATATCAGTGGAGAGAACATGAAGAATGCTTAGAAAATTGTTAAAGACTGGCCAGGAATGATCAAAATTGAAAGTTTAAAGGCAATCATGGATGCAATTAACAGAAATTAATGTGAAGCCACAAACCTCTAATTTGAGCAAGGTTAGATAAAAAAAAAAAGAAGATGTTCACCTCCTCTATTAACTTCAAGTGGTCTCCAATGATATTTACATCAGAGTTGCTCCAGCAAAACTTTGAAAGTGGTCAACTCAGTCAGTTATATCTGTGATACCTATTGTGCAAAACCACTGATTTTTTTCATGTGTTCACACTACAAACCTTCTCAATGGGTTCTTATCATGGGTTGGTCGCATTTCTCTCAAGATCAAAAGGTTAAAAATAACTCATTGGCCTATAAGTTTAGCATAACCACCAAGAATCTCTAAAAGCAAGTTTGTTGCAAAACCAGTAAAGTACAGAGTTTCTAGCTGTTAAAATCACACAAAAACCTTCTCATTTTGATCAAAGGTCAAACATTGATCAATTATGAACAATCCTTAATTGAACCCATCAAAAAATCCTAGCAAAAGCCTATAAATACCCACTGAAAAAATAGAAAACAAATAGGGGAGGAAAATCTTGATAAGAAAACTAAATGTGAAGGTTTAAGAGCCTAGCACAAAGATTTCTTAAACTTTGAGTATGGTAAAGGTAAACTTTGCAAAACAAAAGCATAAAGGGCAGCAACCATTAGTGAGTTTTGAAGGTATAAACTTCCTATAACTTAGGAGGTGATGTCCATAAGGTACATCTTTAGCTCTCTGTTACATGTTTTAATGATATTTTGCACTTATTTTGGTGTTATATTGTGTTGATCTTAGATTTTGATTAATGCATAAAAAAATATTGTTTTTCTTTGCTTAATCTTGTTGTGAGTTGGTTGCTAATATTTGTTGGATGTTAAGAAAATATTTGGATGGTTGTTTTTGGTGAAATAAGATAGGTTTGAAATCTACCAAATATGGCATGTTCTAGGCTTCTGAGTTTACGCCAAGTCCTTTTCAGTGTCAAAATATCAATTTTGAACTCCAAAATTATTGAATATGCTTGTTGTTTAGATTTGACAATTTTAAAAATTGAAACCCCACGCATGTTTTATATGATTTGTTGTTTATTTTTATTAAAAAATGTGTAACTGTGGAAATGTGGTTTATGGGAACAAAAAACAAGAGGTTGGGAGACCTAAAAGGCCAGTTATATGTTGAATAACATCTCTGCATTTCTGAGCAGATTTTGGGCAATGTTCTTCGTATGAACATTGTCTTGGCTACTTGATTTTAGCCATTTTTGCTTTGCTTTTTTGCACCAACATCTTCACATGAATTCTTTAATCAATATTCTAGGGTTAGTTTGCATCGATAATTGTTTTTTCTGAGTTTCTATCCGAGAGTTTTGTTTGTGCACTAAAATCTATTTTGATCAAATCATGATTATTTGTTGATAATCGTTGATGTTTGATGCTTGATTATTGTTCTGTGATTGATTTCTAACATGTCTATATCTTTAGTTTGCTCATATCTGGTCTGGATCTTGATTTATATTGTTGGGCATGTTCTTAATGTTCTTTATTTGTTCTTCATGTTCTTGAGTTTTTTGTGTTTTGATCCGTTTTTAACAAAACTTTTCATGTTTTTGTCTTTTGTTTTTTGTTTTTTTTGTTTTTTTGCTTTTTTAACTTGTTTTAAGTTTTGGTTTTGGTTTGTTTTCAGGTTTTTTATTTAGTTTAAGGTTGAAACAAAGATTTCTGGTCAACCTAACCAGATCAAATTCAGTCATTTGGGTAAGGGCTTGTTTAGTTTTCAACTTTTTTTTATAAAGGAATCTTTGGCTTAAGAGTGTGTTTGACAAACAACATGCCCTTAGATCTATTTTGGTAGTTTTATTTTAAAAAAATGGGGTTTTGCCAAACAAACTCTTAAAAATTATTTTAAAAAAATATAAAAAAGTTGCTTTAAAAAAAAAAAAAAAGGTTTCCTTGCATATGGCAAAAAATCCTAACAAAGAATATTGGAGTATGTCTTAAAATTAAAAAAAAATTCAAAAAATATTTTTGCATGTTTAAAAATACAAAAAAACATTTACAACCAGTTTATAAAATTTCAAAGGATTTTGGCTTATATTTCAAAAATTATAAAAAATTATTTTTAGAAAAATTTGTTACTCTCTTTTAATATGAGGATAAAAAACATGTATGAGGTTAATATCTAAAATATTAATGTAAGTAATACAAGTCATTCAATTCTAATATAAGGATAAAAATTGCAAAAACATTTATCTGAAATACTATTTGGAATGATGCAGTAGCTAAAAATTCCAAGTTTATCTCGAAAGAAACCTCAATAATAATTGAGGATATTTCAACTTATGTCCATGATACAAGAGTTATGGACATCCAAAATACCAATGAGAAAAGAGAAAAAAAAATCATTTAATGTCTTTGGATTTCTGTCTTTGGTTCATTTGTAGTGTATAAGTTGTAAATATACCTGTTTTCTTTAGATATCTTTCATGCCAAGTTAATAACTTAGAAAACCAAGGCTCGTTCATTCTAACAATCCCATCATGGATACACTAATAGAAATGAAAACATCATCAAATCATAGCAACCACAAACAGAGAAAAACAATGCAGCTTATCTAAGGTAGAGCATACTAGAAGTGTTAATACCTTCCATTTACACAACTAGTCCCTTACCTAAAATATCTAAAGACTAGTTAGGGTTTCTAATAACCATAATATCAGATGGCGACTCCTTATCCAACAAAAGACCTTAAACCTATATAGGAAGGGTCGTTGCGACATCACGGTCTCGTGAAGGGTATGATTGGATGGTGACTCCACTAGGGAACCTTGAATCATGCTTTGTTTTGTTTATTTATGCACTGTGAAGATTGATGTTTATTTATTTTTTAGCTATGAATGATTTACTTTGTTTAAGAGCATTAGCATGCATTCTTTTTACATCTTGTCATGCATAATATATTGGATATGGACGAAAGGCTTTCATGCATCATTAATATTATTCATGAGGTCACACACTATAAAGCTTTAGATTTTGTAGGGCACTAGCAGCTTACTTTATGACTTGAGTCAGGGTTCAAGTTTATGTAAACCCCAACCAACTATTGCTAAGTGTTTAAACTGGTAATGATTTGGTACATGATTCATCTCATTACCTACCAAGCTCTCATATGATTCTCCAAGGTTCTAGTTGAAGGGAATCACTGAGATGTATAATTTCAGATCAACTAAGCTAAAAAAAATTCATTGAAATGACATGACTACCTTAAAACAATTGCAAAGGAGAATAGTTGTGCGAATATAGTTCTCCTAATAGCTATAAAACCAAGGTTCTAGTTGAAGAAAATCACTGAGATGGAGGATTTTAGGTCAACTAAGCTAAAAAAAAAAACTTCACTAAGATGGTAGAACTTTGCCAAAAAATAATTGCATATGTGAAGAGTTATGAGAATATAGTTTTCCTATTAATTGCAAGACAAAAGTTCTAGTTGAAGGGAATCACTGAGATACAAGATTTCAATTATATGAAAAAATTATGAAGCTTAATCACCATCAAATATTGAAGGATAAAATCAAGAAAAAAATCAATAACACAAAAGGATATAAAAAATAGTAATTAAAAAAACAAGGATAAAAATCAAAATAAAAAATAAATTATAGGGAAACTATAATTTTTTTACTGGATGGTGAAATTAAAAACAAAAATAGCTCTAACCAAAAGAACAAAAAAAAAAATCAAAAGAGTGAGAATATAATTGAAAAAAATAAAATATGAAAAATTAAGATAAAATGATGAAATTGAAAATAAATAAATTTTTTATGAAAGAACCAAGAATAAAAATTAGAAATCAAAAGAATAAGGATTGAAGTTGAAATACCAATAACAAAGAGGACCAAACTATAATTTTCAAGAGAGAAGAAAGAAAAGAAAGATAAAAAAAACCATGCTGGTGGCAAACTGCCCCACCAACAAAAAGAGGATGCTAAGGTGATTCAAATAACATTGTGGAAAGGCACTTTTAGATTCCTAAGGGTACTAAATTAGTCGCTAGGAGCGCGCAATCGCCTTTTACGTGTGGCTTGCACTTGCCAACAACGTTTTTCATGAAAATAATATTTAGTGACTATAAAAAAAATCAAATCGCCCTCCATGAATCTGTTAATAACACATTTAAGTATTGTTCATTCTTAATGACTATAAAATAAAATAAAGGGGAAGGAGAATTTACAATGCATATAGGCACGTTTTACTATTCACTATGATAGTGTAATTAGCTTTTTTCCTTTTAGAAAAAAAATCAATGGCCTTAGTGTTGGGGTTTTTTGGTCTTTTTGCATAGCCCATTAAATGTTAAAAGATTGACTAGTGGTATATGTTTCTTTTACAATTTTTAAGTATAATAAAATGACTCAATTACCCTTAAAGTCAAAACTTTAAAATTGATAGACAATGGTAGTTTTGTCTTTTCACTTTTTAAAACATAATACAATGACAACATTGTTCTTGAAATAAATAAAAAATAAAATGTGTTCAAGAGTGTTTTGGTCTTTTCAGTATGTTTGTTTTTTCAATTATTATGAGTTTCACAAAGGGAAATTTTGTCTTTATACATAAATTAAATATTTTTTAATGAAAAAGCTATTAGCGCATGAGAGACATCCATGAACTTTCAACGACACGTGAGGTGCCTCTCGACGGCCTAACTACACTTCTATCATGTTGTTGGAATCATCTTTACATCATCTTTCTATTGGTGTGGTGCATACTATTGTTGGTGGGGCAGTTTATCACTAGTGAGGCTTCTTTTTTCTTCTTTTCTCTCTCTGCCCAAAACACTACAGTTTGATCCTTATTATTGTTGATATTTCATTCTTTATTCTTTTGATTTCTAATTTTTATTCTTTTTATTTTTATAAAATTTTTATTTTATTTTATTTTTTCAATTTCATCTTTCAATCCCAATTTCTCATATATATTTGTTTCAATTTGGTTTTTATTATTTTGATTTCTATTTTTTTCTTAGCTATCTTGTAAAAGGTTTTATAGGTTTTTAATTTTAACATTCAATCCAAATATATGGTACATTATTTTTTTTCAATTAGATCCTCATTCTTTTTATTTTTGTGTCCTTTTGTTAGAGTTATTTTTCTTTTAAATTCCACCCTCCAATAAAAAAATTTATAGTTGCCTTCTAATTTATTTTTTATTTTAATTTTCATGCTAGCCCTGACTTTGGTCTAATGAACCAAGTCACAGGTTTGAAAAGTTAATGACAGTTGACTTTTTTTTTTCTTGGCTTATTTTCTTTTGTGGTTTTCTTTAATTTCTTTTCTATCACGTTATCCTGATTTTATGACCTTGGATATGTGTTTGGCCGGTTAATCAAGACTAACTCGATCTTTATGTTCCAGATTACATGTTTATCATGATAACTCGGTTAACTCGGGCAGATTTTTCATCCTTTTCTTTACTAAATTTTATCCTTTCATATTTAATTGATTGAAAATTAAACTACTTTATTTTTCTGCTTTTGAAAAAAAATTTATTTCCCAAGTTTTCATGATTTTTTTTTAGTTCTTGTTTGTTTATTATTGTTATCCTTTTTATTATCTGATTAAAATAAGACTAGTTCATTTGACAAGTCGGGAGTATAACTCGTGCTGTAGGGTTTTTTTTTTTTAAAACATACTTTCACCTAAACATCATTTATATATATATATATATATATATATATATATATATAATCATAAGAACCCCGCGGTGTAGGAGTGCCCATGCCTAGTAATATACTATTGAAGTAGAAGTGAGCACACACTACTACAAGATCAACCTCACATATACCATGAATTATAACCATGGTTATCATGCATTTTTGCATAAGTTAAGCTTCAATGCTCTTTACCAATCCACTAGGTTTTTTACGGTAAAATAAGGTACAAGAGGGATGAAGTTTGAAGTCCAAGTTTTATTTTTTAATTACAACACAGACACAAACTCTATTATTTCTTCTTCTTTTTTTATTGAAAAAGGGGCCAAGGCCCTATTATTGTTATTAGTAATTAATTTATCAGTTCCATACCTCATCAATCTTCACGACCAATATTGAAGTTGAACAAATGGGCTCTCTCCACGCGTACAAGCAAAGACGAGGAAGCTTGTAAGGGCAAGATACATCCCAGAAAACAATAATGCTTAATTTGTTTGTGCTACAAGCCGAAGGTTGAAAGCTAAGCTTGCAGCATCTTGTCAAACAAATTCGCCACATGTGGACATGCTTGGTCCAACATAGAACAGTTGGTTTTATTTGAGCTCTATCTTGAAATATATTTAATTTGTTTTTGTACTGGAAAGTCAGCAACTACTCTCAAATTAACGAAAAGCATGAGTGCACTTCATTTCAAAGACAGTTTTCTATGTAGGACCTTTAGCACGGGCTTGAACATGCAAGCCTATCACCATGCATGTCGGTGCTTCAGTGAACCAAATTTGTTGTTGATGACTCGTAAAAATACTAGCCCCTTGCATGCGCTGACATAGAAAAGTTTTTGAAAAGGTGATTAAATTCAGTCAAGCTGGGAGTTAATTAATTTGGTTACGAAATCCAGCTAGATTTTAAAATAATTCATGAGGGAGTTGATTCAGTATGGTTTAACTAACTTTGTAGATGCAATCACTACCTGGTTAATTAACTGGCTAAAATCTTATTTGATTTAAAAAATTCTAAAATTAACATTGATTTCAACATGAATATTGAAACAATAAATTTCTTAAGAACAATGAGAAATTGAGTAGTCTTTTTTTTAATAGCGCATTTCAATGAAAATCTAAAACAAAAATGAAAATTAAACATGAAAAGTGAGATGGGTCTTCATCTGTGTTCCAACAAAGAAAGAAGGTTTGGCATGCACAAGCCTGTGAGGTCAAGATCATGCGCTTAGCTTTTCTTTTTTTTTCCTCAAAGAATTCTTGTTCATCCTTTTATTTTATGTAAATAAAGATATTGTCGGTTTGGGTGAAAAATGCGTTGTTGCTTGCTTTTCTAGATTTCATCCACTAAAGTGTTGTTGGAAAATCAAGTGAGAGTTTTTTTATTCAAAAAATCATTTTTAACATATTTTCACATAAAAAAAACTAATAACATCATTACAATCCCAATAAACTAACTTCTTAACTTAAAACATCCTTACATAGATTCAAAAACATCAAATTAAACTAAAAAAATCCTTTTCAATATTAATCTTTAGAAAATCTAGCCAACTGATCACTTTATCTCTCCTTTACCATGTTTCAACAACTCTCTCTCCTCTCAAACTTAAGAACTAAAAAGTGAATAAAATTAAATTTTAGACCAAAATATATAAAAGTTTCAAATTAAAAGGACCAAAAGTGAAAACAAAAAAACTCTAGAGGCCAAAATTTGTAAAAGTGCATGTGTGAATAGTTTAATAAAAAACCTGCTTTTTTGCCTTACTGTCAATTTTTTTTTGTAAGCAATAAAATTGAATTTATTTTTTGTACAATCAAGTATCAATCTAATATCAGGATGTTTTTTTGATACCGCAAGCAAATCAAAATAAATTATCAAGCTTAATTTTCAATTAACAAAATATTGAAGAACAAAATTAAAAAAGATAATTTGATGGTCAAAGTAGAAAAAACTTTTTAAAAAATGTTATTGTAATTCACAGTATTTTACGAGAAAAGTAATAATATTTTCTCCATCTCTTTAAAAAACAATTTGTAATTGTGAATTTTTTTTTATCAAATTAATTGGATTACAACTATAAAGGAATGAAAACAAAATATTCTCTCGTCTATGAAAAAAACAAAAAATGATCTCTTCTAGATTTTATAGCTCGGCTTTGTGAATTCTATTTGCCTTCTTATACTGAAGGAAAAGGAAAAAAACAGTATAAGGCGCCATGTTAAGCACCTTCCTGGCTGTATTTAGCTAGCCAGGCCTCCTAAACATGAAAAATACCATACTTGCATGGTCGAAATTGTTGACTCAATTTACATAAATGTACAGAGAAATTGCAAACACGATGTGGAAAAAATAAAGCCTACCCCGACTAGCTAGGACGAGTGAGGTCACACCATGAGTGGGATTTGGCTACACAAAACTGGCGGCATGGAATGATCTAATAATTTTAAAGAAGAATTTGCAGGGCCGAAGGTATGCATGCAAGGGCCTCGAGACAAGAATTATCCAACATTGCCGCTGCCTTTTCAATTAACAAGACAGACACATGCATGCATGGAAAATATATATGCTTTAGTCTAAAAGGTGCCCCTCGTTACGATATGCATTCTTATGTGAAGAATAATGCATTATCACTTTGATATTTTTGTCCAATAAGACTCCACTTTGATATAGTTGGTCTATTCATATATGTGACATATTGACTTTTGATACTAGCAAGGCATGGGTATCAATTAAAAATCACATTACCTACCATATTTTCATAGAATATTAGTATGGATGTAAATGATATTTATCTCTCATTAAATGTTATGAGAATAATATTATACCTTTTAGTTGTATAAAAGTTTTTCAAGGACCCACCATATTCTCATCAAACATTAATATAGATGTAAGAGATATTTATTTCTCATTAAATGTTATCAGGCTAATTACACTACAAGCTCTTCTCTTTACAAAAAGACAAGAGTCATGAGTTATAAATACACCATGAGACATTCAGAACAAAGGTTCACAAGCTTCATTCTCTACTGTATATATATTTTTAGAGCATCTTTCTCTAGAATATTATTATTTTCTCTCTCTAAAAATATACTAATTTAAGCATCGGAGAGTCTCCACTTCCACCAAATGGGATCTTTTGCAGGTACTAGTCGCAAGCCACCTTGGTTAGAAAGAATAAATAAGATTGTTAGGATCAACTGATTAACGGAGTAATCAACCCAGCAGCCTTATTTCTAGGCTAGTTGGATTTTTGAAACCTCATTAGTGGAATTGTCTATGGGAAACTGATAAAAAAACTCAGTGGTTTCTTCCTAAAACTTGTTTTTAACATTTCCAGGGCATTTCATGGCACAACCAATGCTCACCTGGGTTAGGACGCGAGACAAATCAACTAGTTATCGCAATCACTCCTACCCAACAAGAGCTTCAACAACTCGCTAGTCAGGTGCAACTCCTCATTTAGACCATGTTGACAACTCAATGGCAAAATCAGACATTGCCACCCCAACAAATCTTAACGCCTTCAACAACACACAATATCTTAGCTCCAAGGCCACCAGTTGCACCAGGAGCTCGTAGATGATTACACTACCTAGAAGAGACTATAGATGATAACAATAATGAAAGTTCTTCAGGGGATCACTATTGTCATTATCACACCTATGCACAAAGCAAATACTTTGAATGTACTCCCCGTAGTTACCTCAGGATACACATCAATCACCGTAACCGTCATTCTACGCCAAGCTCTCTGAGGTCTCAAGAGCCCAACAAACAAAAAGCTAGGAGATAGTATGTGCATGAGCATACCTCGAAGAATGTTTATAATCCCCATTAGTGGAGAGATTTTTCATTTTTCCAAACACATATTGAACACTCAACTCCTTAATGACTACTTTTCCATGAATATAAGTTTGGATAACTATGATGGCTTGGTCGACCTAATGAAACATATGCAAAATGTGTGCAGTAGCTTGGAATTGATCATTCAAGACCATGACTCAATGTGCTTGGTATAAAAACCTGAAACCAATTTCTATTAAAGGTTTCAGTGATCTATATACCAAGATAGTGGCACACTTTAGCACTAGCATACCTACCAAGAAAACCTCCACAAAGCTTTTAAATGTTGTTCAACAAGAGGGCGAGTCTACACGAGTATATTTAAAGAGATCCAACACCGAGATGCTCAAGCTGGAAGAATTGATTGGGCTAATAGCCTTAAAAGCCTTAACAAAAGGAGTAAAGAAACATGTACTTTGGAGAAAACCTTATGTTTTATCAGATAGAAGTTTATCCAAAGTAAAGCAATTTATGGAAAATCATATACGGGTTGAAGAGGCCAGGTTACTTTGACATGGACCTCTTTGTTTTTACAAGGATAACCAACATCAATGACTTTTCAAGTGAAGTAATCAGAGTATCCGAAGCCAACATCTTAGTGTCACCTCTATGATATGTTTCCTCATAAGAGTCTCTCTCAAACCTATCACTCAAATCATCTCATGATGTATAATCCTTAATAAAATATAAGTTTTTTAAATATAAATATTTATTTAAAATGACCTTTTATTTTCTCTAGGTGATCCCTAAGGGCGGTAACCTTACCAATCTCTAAAGGATGGATGTGCTCTTCCTAGTGTTATATGCACCACTCTCTAAGGGATAAATGTGATCTCTTCATTGCTATATACACCACTCTCCAAGGGATAGATATGGTCTCCCCAATGCTATATGCACCAGCCTTTAAGGGATGAACATGGTCTTCCTAATGCTATATGCATAACTCTTCATGAGATTTACTTGGTTTTCTCAGTGATACACCACTCTTTAAGGGATAGATGTGATCTCCTCAATGTTATATGCGCCAATCTCTAAGGGATAGACGTAGTCTCCTCAATGCATCACTTTTCAAGGGATGGGTGTAGTCTCCCCAATGCTATATGCATCACTTTCCAAGGGATGAACATGGTCTTCCCAGTACAAATAGAAAGATCAAGTAATCACCACTCTTAGTGGAGGGCTCTTAAGCCTTATAACAATGCTGGGAAAGCTACAAGCTCCAGCTCTCCAAAAAAATATATAATCACTTAGAAATTTCTAAGCATAGGTTCACCTTTTTTGGTTTCCCACTAGCCACTTAGAAATTTTCTAAGTATGGGCTCCACACTCGATAAGTTTAGAGATAGGAATTCCTCCAACGTGAGTTGATTTCCTTCGATGGGTTCTCAAAACCACTTAAAAATATTTCTAAGTACAGGCTCCTTCCCTATAATTTTCGCCAACCCTTCAAGAAAATTTTGAAGTATGATTTTCTTCATGCACCTTCACATGGGCTCTTCGGTATATCACCCGAGGTTTCCACCCCTTTTTCACACGATAAAAATTCAACGAACTTGTCATGATAACCAAATATTTTTTCAAGTCATTGTATATCAATATCATAAAGATTTGGGGGCTACTGATAAACCTATTTTTAAAATGTCTAAAAAACCTTTATGGCCCTCCTCCCCTGGGCATGCCCAAGGGAATGAGCATGTCCCGAGTGGGGGCTTGATAGTGTGCTAAACTCCAGGTACGCTGGGTCTAGCACTAGCTAGACCCAGACATGATTAGGCTTTATAATGTGCCAAGCCCTGGGAATGCTGGGTTTGGTGCTAGCCATGCACAGTCGTGATTGGACTTAATAGTATGCCAAACCCCAACACGATGCGTCTAATTCTAGCCACAACCTGGACGTTTTTGGGCTTGGCAGTGTGCCAAGCTCTAGGCACGCTGCCAAGCCTGTGACACGCTCATAGGAATGCACATTCTCCCTTAGAACACCCAAGAGAATGACCATCCTTTCTTGGCTTGTCCAAGGAAATAAGGTAATGTGGGTTTGGTAAAAATGCTAGATCTAAAGCTTTTAAACTTGGTAGTCAGTCAAATTCAAGATAATATAGTTCTGGCAAACATACCAGACCTAAAGAGCTTGGACTTGGCAGGCTACCAAGTCCAAGACAACATGGGACTAGCAAACATGTCAGACCTAAGGCACTTGGACTGGTAGTTAGCGAAGTTCATGGTAACGATCATCCTCCCTTAGCACGTCTAAGGGAATGACCAACCTCTTTGGGTCTAACCTCGGGGAAGAACTTAACCTCCATGAGTTTAGTTACATTTGATGTCTTGGATCCAAATCTCCCTATACCTTTTAGGTGTATAAAAGTTCTTCAAGGACCCACCATTTTCCTATAGAACATTAGTATAGATGTAAGAGATATTTATCTCTTATTAAATGTTATCAGGTTAAGATTACACCTTTTAGATGTACAAAAGCCCTTTAAGGACTCATTATATTCTCATCAAACGTTAATATAGATGTAAATGATATTTATTTCTCATTAAATGTTATCAAGGTAATTATACTGCATGCCCTCTTCTTCACAAAATGACAAGATTCATGAGTTATAAATAGATTATGAGACCTTCAGAACAAAGATTCACAGTCTTTCTTCTTTATTGCATATATATTTTCAGAGCATCTGTCTCTAGAATATTATTGTTTTTTCCTTTCTTAAAAAAGATACTTATTTAGCATCCAAGAGTCTTCATCTTTACCAAAAGGGACCTTTGGAATATACTAGCCATAAATAACATTAGATAGGGAGAATGAATGAGATTGCTAAGACCAATTGATTAACCGATTATTCAATCTGAGAGCCTTATTTCTAGGCTAGTTGGATTTTTTAGACTTATTGAGATTGCAAAATAAAATTTGTTTTGTACTATAATCAGATGATGCAAAAATTTATAAATTTTTTATGAAGGATCTGGAAATCTGTAACTTGAGTGCCTTTTGTAATGTAAATGGAAGAGGGCTTATAATGTGAGAAGCATAGAATATATGTGAATCAATAGAGAATATTGTATTTATTTCAGGACATTTACTTCTTTTTTTTCAAAACGAGTTCAGTTTTTTTATCTATTTTATTTTGCATTTGAATGGATTAAAAACTAAAAATATCTACTTTTTAGTGGCTAATAGTGTTTTGTTATGGGTTAAACCAAATTTTTTAATGTAAAATAAATATGCTTGCTTTGCTAATATTTTTTTTTATCTACAAGTAAAATTTTGATTATAAACTCAATATTTGATGTAAACAAAGTAAATCTTTTTTAAATATTAAGATTATTTCATCTTCAATCCACTCGAGCCAACTCGTCAAGCTCGCAACTTAGATCATGGATCCAATTAGCATAATAATATCTTTTTTTCTAAAAATAATTTGTATTTAATTATATGATAATAAAAATATACGCTGTTAAAAAGTAACCATATAAAAGTTTTAAAAAATAATGATGGGCTATAAAAAAATAATCTTGTTAATATTATAAAAAGACTGTTATAATTTATTTTAAAACAAATTCAAAAGTTGAATGATATTTAATAAAATAATATCTAGAATAAAATTTTGATTATAAACTCAATATTTGATGTATACAAAGTAAATTTTTTAAAAAAATATTAAGACTATGTCATCTTCAATCCACTCGAGCCAACTCGTCAAGCTCGCAACTCAGATCATGGATCGAATTAGCTTAATAACATCTTTTTTTCTAAAACAATTTATAATTAATTATATAATAATAAAAATATACGCTGCTAGAAAAGTAACCAAATAAAACTTTTAAAAAATAATGATGGGATGTAAAATAAAATTGTTAATATTATAAAAAGACTATTATAATCTTATTTTAAAATAAATTTAAAAATTGAATGATATTTAATAAAATAATATCTAGAATAAATTTAGAAAAACACAAAGCAAATGTAACCTTTCATCTGAAAGGATACGGTAAAGGTAGTATCTACCTTTCCTTAAGTATAACTAAAACAATACTTAAATCTCTTAAAACCGGTGTCTATTTTAAGATTTTTAGTTTTTTTTAATTACTAAGTAACAAATACATCATGTTATTTCTTCCCATATTTAACTCTGTGTTTTCATCATGGTGTGACAATACCCAAATTCTATATGAAATAAGAGGTCCAGGGGTTTAGTAAAGATACTGGAATCTAGAATCACTTGAAAAATTTAAAGTTGGGCTCCAAATAAGTAGAGTG
>Ga0325402_1003321_pt1 | contig 14478 bp, 5 predicted proteins | sample PopdelMetagenome_22_FD_207212 | JGI IMG/M metagenome (GOLD analysis project Ga0325402, IMG submission 207212) | Populus deltoides microbial communities from Bellville, Georgia, United States - Xylem-PdKOR-R3 | ecosystem: Host-associated > Plants > Phyllosphere > Stem > Wood/Secondary xylem... | reverse complement strand
ATGTTAATTTTTTTTCCCTATTAATAGTAATATTAAATAAATTCTATATTAACTCAATAATTATTTATTGAAATCTTATACTAATAGAATTAATTAGTTTATTTTTTAAATAAACTTCAATATTATAACGATTTAATAAAAAAAAAAATTCTCTACTGCGAGAAATTATCTGCGGTTTTTTCTCAAGCCATTTTTGTTCAACCCCTAGCTACATCACCCAGCTAAAGCGTTCAAGAAAGAATAAGAGTAAATTTGAAATGCAAATTTCAAAACCATGCGAAAAAAGATTTCATAAACTACAACAGAATATTTACCAAGTCACACTAACAGTAACATATCAATGAAATGAAAATATATTTGCCCAGCTGACCAACAACAAATATATATATGGAGGAAATAGATCGATGTCCTTTCCATCCAACATAACCCCTGAGATTATATAGTAAAATAGACAGAAAAAAAGTTCTCCCCTAAGGTCCTTGGTAGTGTCAGGTCATTCTGTAGACGGTGATGACAATGAAAGGTTCAAGAGGAAGCCGACCAAAATTCCAACAAGTCCAACCACGAACGCAAACATGAGGGAGAAGCCTGGGTCAGTCTTTCGATATCTTCGTCTCCTCAGCAAATCCTGTAGGAAAGAAAAAGCTTGGATAAATTGCTGTAAAGGTTTCCTGTGCTTATCCTACAAATGGCAGTAAACACATATTAGCTAGTACACAAAAACCTCTTTCGTACGTGTGGTGGGGTGTTGGGGTTCTAACATTTGGGAAATTTGGTATCATAACGCTGTTTCTCAGCATTAGATATAATTCATTTGAATCCATTTGTTCTCAAACAGAAAACATCTAAAATATTCCCAGTGTTTTTTACTGTTCACATATCCAATGAGCTTTTTTACATTTTCAAGATCTCATAGCAGCCATCTGATAAACAAATTCCATGCCTACAAGTCATCTAATTAAAAAGTTCCTGCTCTGCTTCATTTCAATTGCACTATAGTGCACATTTGATCAAGCATTGCCTGCAAATGTCCATTGAAGGATTTTTTGTTGTAAATAATATAATTTAATATTATTTAATAAGTTATTTCAAAAGATCTCTATCCCACATTGAAAAAGACAACATCTTCTACTTTTTCAAGTTAAAGTTTTTAAACCTAATAGGCTTCCATTTCCACATTGAAAAAACAAGACCTTTTTTCTAGTGTTTATATAGTGAACTATGATATGAGCTACTAACCAACTAGAAAAGATGATAGGCTTGTGCACATAAAGTTGGGCTGAGCAAGAGGAAAACCTCTGTTTCCCTCCCTGCACGTGAGACAACGCCGATACTTTCTAAGCCTCTTGTCTCCAATAATAATTTATTTTTTAGCCTTTAAACTGAAACCACAGTTTTTGAAGCTCTTGCAATTTATTTTCATAACTATATTTTTTTCCAACAGCTATTTATTTTCTCTAACAGCTATTTTATTTTCTCCAACAACTATGTTTTAAAGGCTGGTTGCAGTCTTTAATTCTCTATTTAATTTCTTCATGGATGTTACAGATTCTAGGCCTATATATCTATATATAAACACCTGCACTTTTTAAAGAGGAATATATAATTCAGTTTAGGTTGCTGAACTTTTTTCTGTTGCTTTGCCTTGCTGTTTCTACTTCCCTCAATTCTAGAGGAGGAACCTGTTGAATCTTGGAGTATAGCATTTTGTAGAGGAAATATCTTTAAGGACAGCGTTTGTAACACGCCTCATGTTTTCTATTTGTTGCTTTTCATCTTGTTCCTGTTCTTCCTCCATTGTTTCTTTACCAACATTTTTAACCCTTAGGGATGGTGGAATCCATATCAAGTTTATCAACTAAGCAAGTTTCGAGTGGACTTTCCATAGTAGTTATTTGAGACTAATGCTCACTTCGGGGGTGTTTGGGGGGGGGGGATCATAAATAATTTCTGAATGGTTACGAGGAAATCAACTTTTTGCACAAAAAACAGCAATTTACCAACAATATTAGAATACCAACTAAAGAAATATTTAGGTGAGCAATATCTGAGAAGCCAAGTACTTGTGAAGTGATAAAGTCTCATGCTTGTATTTCTCGAGAACAAACATTTAAATGCCAAAATGGTAGGAGGAAAACTGGCTCCATATTCTCAATTCAACAGAAAAAGAAAACAAATAATAATCAAATAACCAGGCTGAAGCACGAAGTGACTAACCAGTTCCTGCTGCAGTAGCTGGGTTTGCCGAACAGCTGCATCCCTTTCATCCTCCAGGAGCTGTACAGCCTGATTCAAACATAAAACAGTGTACTTGAAAAACTTACATGCATGTGTGTATATGGGTGCATGTACGTGTATAACAAAAAACCTGTTTAGAAATTAATTCAAGGATATGCTCATATACTTTTCCTGCAAAAAGGCATGATACAGAGCAAATTTACAAGATGGTGACAGTTATAAACAAGATCAAGTTGCATAGTGATGCTGAATGACACAACGTGCATATATAGATGTGTTTCCTTTGAGTAGTTAAAACTGACAATCCATTACAGTTATTCACAATCTTCGAGAATCCAAGAAGGAGCCCAATTCTAGCATATTCAATTGCAAAGCAATAACAGCAGTCACATACTAGAAGCAGACCAATCAAAACTGCAGTAACTTTATACAGTTAACTTCCTCTATCTTGTGGAATCATATTGAATAATTGACGATACATTCCACACCTTGCTAAAAAACTGATCCTTGTTTACCAACCATACATTGTCTAACCAAATCCAATTCTCTCTGGATATGTTCCTCAAAAAATCTGATTTCATGCAGATTATGCCCCCAATAAGAGGTCTTGGCAGAACTCCCTTACATGAAATTGAGCACAATTCTGTAAAGAAATAGCCCACTTCTTTCTTGAGAAGAGAGGGGAAACATGCTCACTATGACACTCACAACTGCAAAATCATCACATTTTTGTTTTTGTCATGATAATTATTTAAATGCAAATAATAGGTGGTTAACATGTTCTACCAAGTTATATTCTGTCATCATTTCAAACACCTCTTGGAGCATCCATAACCATTCTCATTATTTGCTCAGGAGCATTGTGTCTAAGCGTGTTCAACTATCAGTTTAGGATCAAGAGTTTTTCTCATCAGTACACTTCACTATTAAACCCTTGTGATAGAGGTCAATATGGCACTTTTTATCCATCTAGTACTTTCTTTAAGGAGCCTTTAGTTGCCTTTGTAATGATTCTGTTACTATGCAACACCAACTTGAATGAAGTCAGTCAAACTCCAGAGATATGAGTGCTATTGTAAAATATAAGATTCTATATTAAGTTGTCTAATGATTAAGAAATATATTTGATATTAATCAACTCCACTCCTAATTAGAATATTGATTTGATTGTGTTGTTGTAAAATATAAGATTCTATGTTAGGTTGTCTATAGATTACGAAATAGATTTTATATTAATCAACTCCACTCCTAATTAGGAAACATGATTTGATTTGGTTCCAGATTTCATACCTTGTATTCTCATTTAAATAGGAACTTGTACAGACTATTTTGAATAAAGTCAATAAATTGAGGTACTTGAAAGGAACTCATGGAAGAGGTCTGTTGTTTAAGAAACATGGACATTCACATGATGAAGTCTACACCAATGCAAATTGGGTTGAAAGTATAACTGATAGAAGATCAACTTTTGGTTATTGTACCTATGTTGAAGGGAATTTAGTTAATTAGCGAAGCAAAAAACATGTTGTAGCAAGGAGTAGCTCAAAAGTCGAGTTTAGAGAATTGCACATAGGATTTGTGAAGTTGCGAAGATTAAAATGCTTTTAGAAGACTTGAAGATTCTGAACTCCTCGCCCACGAAGGTGTACTATGACAATAAGGCAACTATCTCAATTGCTCATAATCCAGTTCCTTATGATAGAACAAAGCGCGTGCAAGTTGATAAACACTTAATCAAAGAGCGATCTGCATGCCATATATATCAACCATAGAGCAAGTTGTTGTTGATGTACTTACAAAGGGACTTTACAAGAAACAATTTGACTACTTGATCGACAAGCTAGCAATGGAAGATATCTTCAAGCTAGCTTGAGGAGGAGTGTTGTAAAATAAAAGATTCTATATTAGGTTGTCTATAAATTAGAAAATATATTTGGGTATTAATCAACTATAAATTAGGTGTCATCCTAATTAGGATAGATAATTTGATTTGGTTCCCGATTTCATGCCTTGTATTCTCCTTTAATTAAGAACCTTGCACCGACTATTTTGAATGAAGTCAATAAACTGATTTCCAGAGAATACTAATTGTCTTCAAGTACACATAAGTCCATGCTGTTAGCTAAAATTAGCACACCCCAACAATAAAACTCACAGAGTTAGCATCAGGACTTTTTTTGGAGCCCTTCAACAACACTTCATCTTCCAAGTTTCCTTGAGTTGAAGAAGTGGGCATGTACACAACTCTAAGCTTCATCTCCTGTATCACCTTGCCATCACTATCCTTATTAAACTGGCAAGAAAATCAATCATTGTTCAAATATAATATCATTTTGCAAAGTCAAGCTAATGAAGCATGAATAACTTTTCTTCTTCAAGTTCACACCCTTACAGTATCTGGTGGGAGCTCATCAGCATTAGCATGTGGAGGCACAATGGTACTCTGTAAGAGAAACTTATCCTTGCATTGCATATCTGGAGGATATTCTCGCTGAGCCTGAAGAGTAACTGAAAATCCAGTAGTTTGCAAACATCAAATATATTCTAACCAATTAAGAACTTTACAACAATTATGTGTTGGCTGGCACATGGCACAAACAAATTCCATCTATTCTGGTCAAGGGTAAAATTATGATGCTTGGTTCTTCTTTCATTTTAATAGGTAATCAAGGATAAAACAATCCAAAGCTTTTAAACGATCACCTAATAAACATCTCACAAATGGCTGGTTACCACTCAACCCACAACTCTGATGTGAGAGAATTGTAACCTTTAGTGGACATCAAACATAAATTCACATTTGAATAAATAATTCCTAGTTTAAAAGGACAAGAAAGTCCTACAAAAAGATAGTGACTGGGTAACAAATGGCACCTTTAATGACAAAAGAGTCCCAAGGCTGTATGACACCAGTGTTGGGCCTCACAAAGTACTTCTTAGGTGAAGTGGTTTTAACCTGGCAAAAAGTGAAGTATGACAAAAATGAATCCATCAAAGGCCAAAAACGCACATCAATACGGTTTTAATACAGTAGTTGAGAGAGTACCTTAAAAGCAACATGGTGCTCTGTGTTGTTCGCAACTTTAAGATCGCAAAAGCTTTGCTTTTCCAGCTCAACTGATTACATATATAACATAATCATAAGTCCAAATGAACTCTATTGACAAAATCGAATCTGAAAGTTTTATAACACACATGAATATCAACACTTTTAGAAGGTATCAACATTTTCAAGAATACAACTTATAATATTCAAGATTAGCATTAAGATTTGCATCAATTATCCATACTTGATGCCAGCAGATATTTGCCATGGATCTGTTTGCAAAATAATTTAATTTCTATCTTTTGATATTCTTTTATTTTTTACCAAGCACATCTCCTTACTTCAGCCAATCAATTTGGGTTCTAATAGTTGAAGTTTCTATGCCTGCAAAGCTTTCAAGTATCAAGAAAAGTAGATCAGATCCAGCTTGGTTTTTAATTAACTTGCGCTCCATCAATTTGATCTTCTTTAAATCCCCATTCTCCCTCTTTGAACAACTAATCATCTTTACTGTGTTGTGAGAGAAATCACGTGAATACTAGGCATCTATATCATTGATACAGATGACTTCAAAAACATTTGATAACATGTTAGAAGTTGAGAATGCCCGCTTGGTACAGTCAAATATTTGGCTAGAAATCTTAATTTTGCACGCAGGTTTGAGACCTGAGAGCAGCCACTTGACACAGAGGTGTCAAAACAAAAACTCGTTACTTTTCTTTATAAATGGATTTATAAAGAATAAATGTGATTGATATGTGCCTAAAACCAAAAACTGTGATTTGCAAAAGGGAGTTTTTACTGCCCGCCATGTTCAGGGAGAGCTAGAATATAAGTTGGGGTAGGGTTATAGTGCCATTTACATCACTTGTCTAGTTTATTACATATCTGAAGCAAGTCCATGAAAATATCATCACCAATACTTGAAAATTACCACACTTGGTTGCAGGGGACCTACTTCAGTTCTCCCTGCCATGGAAAATTTGACAAGAGGCTATAAAACTGCCCTGAACCTCTATAAGCTGCAGTAGTTGTACAAAAATCCCAGTGGAATTTCACAAAAAAAAAAAAAAAAAAAGCGTTTTGAATGTCTTCATAACTTTCATGGAAGGGTTAGGTAAAACCTTGGACTGCCAGAACACTCGTATTCCATTTTAAGAACAAGGACATTATTAAATAGAGAATCCCAGTTAGTTCCAGATCAAGAGCAGCCTAAAGGATTATCAAATTAAATTAAATAACAATTCACTGTCTAGTTGAGATACTAAGCAAAGCACGCAACCTTAAATCTGCTCTAATTCTCCCAATTAATGCATGGACTAGTAGAATTAAGTGTAACGAATTTTAATCTCCTTGCCATAAATGAGAACCCGATGCAAGAAATTAAACAGCAAATATAGCACATAAATCAATAAATTAAAATCGTTATTTACAAAAGGAAGAAAGAAAGACGCAAAGAAGAAAGTTAAATTAACGACAGAAAAATAAAAACAGAAAATAAATATACGTCATGCAGATTTTATATAGGGAGAGAAGCTTACAAATGAACTTGAGGTCATCTGGATGTACAGAGATAAACGGCTTATCACCACCGGTTGTCATATCCCCCGCCCCACCCCACCAATATCACCAAATCTTCCACTAAAAAAATCCAAATCAAAACAATCAAATGAACACAAACATAACCTATAAAAAAAATTAAAACGCCCAAATCAATCGAAGAAATTGATGTAAAAAAGTTGTGATAGATTAAAGAGAGCAAGAGAGGGAGAGTGACATTAATAGTAAAGAAAACTAACATGTGCGTGGTTAAACGAATGCGAAGGATTAGTTAAAAGCAGCGAGTGAATGAATGGATCGAACTTTCAGGCACCAATTTCGGCTTTTTTATCGGTTCAGGTGGTCTGTTCTTACTTATGCGCTCCGTTTAGAGAGAGAAGCAAAGAATCTCTCTGTTAAAAAGGAGAGAGAATTAGACAGAGAGGGATGGTAGCTTGGGTTTTCGTGCAGCCTGGAATCAGAATGGCAGAGCTTTCTTTCTTCTTCAATATCAGAGAGAGAGAGAGAGAGAGGGAGAGGGTGTGTGATGGAACTGACACGTGTATATAATGAATAACCGAGGGAGGTTCTGTTCAAAAGTTTTTTGTTTTGGCCTTTTGGGATATCCCCGTTCCCCAGACTGGAATCGGGCACACGTGTCACTTCTAAAAACTTTTAAATTATTTACTTATTTATTGCTTTCGTGGTTTAAAGTTTAAACCCGAATTAAACCATTTATTTTATTTTATTTTCAGATAGTGAATCATTTTCATAGACTAATTTTGTTTATTAACATAAAAAACTTCATAGTCAAACATCATAGTTTATACTTGTCATGGTTCCAAAACATGATATATAAAAAAACCACAATTAAAAAATATAATATTTTATAAATTTTGCGATTACAAAACTTGACATTTGACATATGCATTTTCAAATCACAATATTAATTAAACCATAAGTTACCTCTAAACATTAAACCCTAAACAATATCTAAATTATTTGTCAAACACTATTTAATTCCTAACCCTAACTAAGACTTAAACCTTAATAACCACTAGCCCATAAATGATAAAAAAATAACTTAACTTGAATCCATACCTTAAACACCCATTAGCTATAATCCAAACCTCAAACTCAAACTCTAATACTATCCATAACATGCAAGTTACTTGAACATTAAAAATTAACATTAATCTAAACGTTAAACACTAACCTTAATTTAAATATGAAGCATAAACAATAATTCAAATCTCAAACCTTAACCCTAACTAATCACGTATCTTTAACTTTAAAAACTAATCTTAATCCAAACATATAACCCCAAGCCCTAATAAAAAAAAAATCTAACATTAACTAATCCTAACATAATTTGTACATCAAACACTAACCTTAAAACTTTAAGGCTAAATTGTTAAATCAATTCTCGATTTTAAATTAAATACTATAAACACCGTTTAGATTAGGTTTTTTTTCTTATAAAATTAAACATCGCATAAAACCATATTTTCTGCAGTGTTTCTTTTCTTATAATTGGTGTGGTTTTAAAGTAGCTTTTAATAAATAAATAAATAATTGGAATTTTTGGTGAAATGCATAATAACTACAATTTTTGTCCCGTTTTCATTTCTTGTAATTAATTTTCTATCAAGCATTTTATAACCAAAATTTTGTTTGAATTTAGGATGAATTACAGAATAACTATGATTTTTTAGTTCATGACACATGTTTAATGGTTATTTGATTTGTTAATCTTACAATTATTTGGTTCATAACACCTATAAAACCAAGAACTTAACAATATTCAAATTAAAACTAAACTCAATAAACAATCATGCTATCTTCATTTATATGGTGACCTTTAAGAGTTTGATTTCCAATATATATATATAAATTGAATCTTAACTTAACCAACCCTTAATAATACAAAACAAATATTACAAATACATTAAAAACACTAAAATTAATTGCAAACTCATAATTAACAAAATAACACAATATAAAACTCATAATTAATAAAATAACATAACATAATACATTAATAACATATAAACAAATCTATTTATCTACACCTACGTCATCTACTAGATAGGTATGACTATCTCCTAATTGAGTAACCTTATCCTCAACCACGACATCATCAAGAGTTAACATCCATTCAAAGTTCACAAGTGTAATCAGTAAACAGTGAACCAACAAGACATAGATGTATCTTTTGTTATTTTCATCAAGATTATAAAGTATAGAGAAAACCTCTTGACCCTCCCATATTAATAAGCCAACATAATATTCATTATATACATACATTAAAGGCTTCATATATAAAACTCATCGTTCAACATATATTAATTCCAAAATGTTGTGATTACTTATGGTATTTTGAATCCATTGTGCATATTACTCATATTACAAGTATTTTGGTAGGGAAACATACCCGGGGTTTGGTTTGATGACCCGACATGTTATACCTATATATCAAATCATATTCTCCTCCACTGTAATCATATGATGCATCCGATAAATATCTCATTTCTTCATGCATCCCACTATGATATATAAGTTCAATAGTGGCTTAGCTAACTGTAATCATCACTTTTACTCCGTTGACTTACAGCGTGAAAAGCATAACTCATATCGATATTAACTAGAATGTGTTGTCTGTAATCGAACTGTCGCATCATCTGATTAGGGCAATATAGCTTGACTATTAAAAAAAACATTAATAGGACGACTATTGTTCATATACTGATCCTATTAGTGCAAACTGCAAGAGCAACTTATAGTTTATCATCTTCGTACAAAGACCACATTACTTACAATGCAAGTATTAAAAATACAAAATGCAAATAATGGGTAAGATTTAAGTTGATTATGAAACAAATTTGTATTTTGAAGATTCATAACACTTCTTCATCAAATCTTTTTTTAGACGAGTCTTCAAATTTAATATTAAAATTGTAGATAAAATATCAGGCATATTACTGATGATATCCTAAAGCCTCGTGCTATATTTTCACAACTTCATTTTTAATGTTTGTATGTTTATTTGATATTATACAAATGTTAGTTCATTCATTGGTAATATATCATTGCAATCAAAGTAAGAACTCTCTCTAGTTGTAATTATTTTCTTTTTCAACCATTGCAAAAGCCAAAGAGAATATCATATTATTTTCATAAAAAAACAATTATAATCAATAATTTTTCATCATATCACCCATACATATGAGTGACCTACAATAATTGAAACCTTCAATGAAATGTCCAAATGATCAAAGAAATCTCCAAAAACCATTGTGCTATCATAAAGATTCTCTTTGTGATCCCATTCAATAACCATTTCGAGATTTGATTCTTTTATTGCCAGCAACAATCTTGGCAACATTTCAAATGGCTCCTTGTATGAATTAAAAAGATGCTTAAACATCTTCTTTTTTGTAACTCACATCTTATTGTAGGAAATCTTTTATTTATAATTCAGTTTTATTTTATCTTGAATGTTTGCAACCATCATAGAAAGGTTATTCATCATAAGGGTTGAAATAATATTAGCAAAAAACTTCACATTAAGTTGATGGTTTTTTTGGATAAAGGTGGTGGTACATGTATGAGACCCTTTTAACTTTTCTATCTCAAAGGAATTTGACATTTTATGGTACCCTATGTAAATACCATTGACATTTTAGTGATTGCACGCAATGTAATTAAACAAAAGTCAAGGTTGACTGTTGAACTCGATATTCTAGTGAATGTGCAATATGTCACCGTTTAACTGCATCAATTAAATCATTTTTACCATTGAATGTTTGCCCAACCACTAAATCAAAACCTCTGACCGAATGCTATGACCAAGTGCTCAATCATGGTAAATAGTAAATGTGGATTCAAAATCATCTTTAAATTCAGGAATATGAGGTCTTATTATACCATCAACATCATCATTATCATTTGTTATCTCATTCGAGCCTAATATATCATTATCTTCATTATCATTATGCTTAGATGAGTTATATCTATGTTGATTAACGTATGGATTGCCAAACATACTTTTTATCACCCCTTTACAGCAAATCAGTTATCAATGACATATTTAGTCTCCTCCTAATTGACCGGAAAGATCGATGGACTGAGATGCTCTTCTACTTATTAAATTAGAAATTAGGATAAACAAGAGAGTTGGTAGACTACTTATATACAATCTCATCATGCTCAATCTACGTTAGATGAAAGAATCAATCATTGTCTTAAAAATAATATCACATGCAATTGCTATATAATAATACTGATGTTCTCAAACTTTAGACCTCTAAGTTATATGAAATTCAATATCATTATAATTTATTCCAAGTACATGATATATATCTTGTTTAATATTAATGACATGCCTAAATTAACTTTCAACAACACATTGCTTCTGCCATTATAAGTGATATTATTGTTTACATCATGAATAATAGTGCCATCGTAATAATATAATATAAAATATTATAAGATATTCTGTGAGAAAAAAAATTGATTCTAGTCAACTCAATAAAATTTAAATAAAATTGCATGAAATCAACCCCAAATGCATAAATTCATAGCTAATTTCAACCAGTATAAACAATATCTCTAAATTTGGTAACTTATTTGAACAATCAACATAACATATAATTCATCAAAATTCAACTTGATGTATGTTATTTTCATGCTTGTTTGCATGAAATCAACCATAATTACATAAATTCATAGTTAATTTCAATCAATCGTAACAAAAACTTCAAATTCAACAACTTATTCAAACATTTAACGCAATGTATAATTCATTAGAATTCAGCTTAATTCATGATATTTTCATGCTTAATTGCATGAAATCAACCCTAATTGCCTATATTCATAGCCAATTTCAACCATTTCAAACAAAATCTCTAAATTCAATTCAAACAAAATCCTTAAATTCAACAACTTCTCAAAACATTCAACGCAACACATAATTCATCAAAAGTCAACCTAATTCATGATAGTTTCATGCTAAATTACATGAAATCAACCCTAATTGCCTAAATTTATAGCTAATTTCAACAGATTCAGCAACTTATCCAAACATTTAACCCAATGTATAATTCATCAAAACTCAAACTAATTCATAATATTTTCACCCATAATTTCATAAAATCAATGCTAATTGCCTAAATTCATAGCTAATTTATTGAGAACTCAACATGCCCTAATTTCAAACTAACCCTAAACAATAATTTAATCATAATTATACCAGTCACAAATTAACTATAATAAAACTCATACAATTAATAGCAATGTAGGATGTTTACCTTGATTTTCAGACTGAAAAGTGGTTGCAACATGGTGGTCGCGGTTGAGGAGTGGTGGCAACGCTGAGGGTGAAGCTTTTTAATGATAAAAACTTGATTGAAGGCTTAGATATGAAGAATGATGTGATTTTTAGGTGTTTTATGGTGTGTTATGGGAGTTTTCAACGAGTTTTTTTTAGAGAAAAGGGACTGGTTATTAGGTTTTTTTAGAGAGATAAAAGGTTTGGGTCTGGTGTGAGGGGGGAGGCTAGGGTTAAATTTCATGATATTTCGTATTCATAATCATGACATGGTAAATTGTTGTGATTCTAGATCGCGATATTCATAAAATATCATGTTTCTGAATCGCAACATGCTCAGACTATGCTATTTCGTCAATTCTTTTTTAAACTATGCTATTCTGATAATATTTTTAATTTACCGAGCTAATTAAAAAAAACATTTTCATACCCTTATGTGTATGGAAGAATAATCACCCTCTTATAGGGGAAAAAAAACAATACTTTCTAATGCTTTGCATCTTCTTTTTTATCATTTGTTAATGTTTACAGTAACTTGGTACCCATTTATTTGTTCCTTTTATTAAATAAATAAATAATTACCAGCAAATATTTTGAGTTATATCCCAAACTACTACGTACGGGAGATGACAGAGTTGGAGGAAGCCCCCAACGTGAATAAGTTGTTCCTTGTGCAATTAATTATTAAAAGAAAATATAAAAGATATGGCTAAATTATTGTAGAGAATTGAATTTTGGAGCCTTTTACATTTCATTATGGACGTATTCAATATTTTTTATGTTTTTATTTTTATTTTTGTGCTCAAACATTTTTTTTTAGACAATTCATCTTTTTATTACCAAATTTAAGGACAACAGCTTAAAATTTGTTAAGGAAGGGTAATACAAAAAGAAAAAGGACTAAAATAAAAAAAGACAGGAGAAATTGGTAGCAACTTTTAGAATATATGCAACCTTACATAATCTTTTTTTCTTTAGTTTTATTTAATTTCTTTCATGTGTGTTTCTTTTTTATCATCGTTTGATTGAATAAAAACTTATTTTATTAAACACATTTGAGTACATGACCCGCATTGCAAGATTAATATCTTGTTTGGGAATGCGGTGCAAACCGCGTTCCATAAAATTTTGAATTTTTTTTGTCTTAATTTTTTTATGTTTTTTTTATTGATTTGATGTGCTGATGAAAAAAATGATTTTTAAAAAATAAAAAATATTATTTTAATATAATTCTAAACGAAAAACATTTTGAACAACAATCATTACCATATTCTCAAACACACACTTTATATCTTAACCTACATCTATCTCTTAATTTTTCCAGTTTAATTTTTTGTTGTCGTCAACAACTTTGTTTTTTATGTTTTATTGGCACATATAATTATTTGATTAAATAAATAATTTATTAAAAAAATAAAATTATTAAACATAACTAGATCATGACTGATTTTGTGAGATCAAATTTCTTGATCTATATCTATCTCTTAATTTTTTAGTTGAGTCTTTAATTATCGCTAAAGATTGTATTTTTTTCCATTTATTAGCATGAATAATTATCAATTTATTTTATAAGCTTTTTAATTTATGAATGAGAATGTTTTTATATTTAAAAACATGTATATTTATAATTTTTTATTGAAAAAAATTATTAGACTAGTAGCAACGGCCAGTCAAATAGTTAGTAATTATTAATTGGGGACCTATTTTTTCAGCCTTCCATTACATGTGTGTACTGTGGTCTGTATGCGTAAATAACAGCTTATTTTTCTAGCCTCCAACCAGAGAAAACATTGAAACATATAAAAATGACCTTTCCTTTAGCCAACAAAAGTACATTCAAGTATAAATAATAGCAAAGATAGGCATGATTTTCACCTCAGCAGCTGCAATAAATTATCTACTACTCTAAAACTTAATAAACATATCATTAAATGGCTTGATTTTCACCTCGTAGCTGCAATCAACTTGAACACTCATTTCCAAAGAATATTATCTGAATTATCCTCTTTATGAAATTTAACGGTATCGATTCTTTTGGATTCATTTAGGCATTGCAGACTGCAGATTCTCATAGATTTGGAAGGGGTTTGATTTGCAGGCTGTGTTTAAATTCTCACGTTTAATTTTGTAGCTCAGGTTTACATTTCAATATTAAGACCCCGTTAGGATTATGATTCAACTCCTTTTTTATTAAAATTAAACTTTTTTAGTATTTTTAGATTATTTTTTAATAAGTTAGTATCAAAAATAGTTTTTTTAAAATAAAAATAAATATTTTAATATATTTTCAAGTAAAAAAACATTTTGAAAAGTACATTCTATCACA
>Ga0325402_1003318_pt1 | contig 14487 bp, 20 predicted proteins | sample PopdelMetagenome_22_FD_207212 | JGI IMG/M metagenome (GOLD analysis project Ga0325402, IMG submission 207212) | Populus deltoides microbial communities from Bellville, Georgia, United States - Xylem-PdKOR-R3 | ecosystem: Host-associated > Plants > Phyllosphere > Stem > Wood/Secondary xylem... | reverse complement strand
AAGAATTTCAAGTTGCTTTAGTTGTTGGGTTTGAATGATTTGACTGGATCATCCAATTTCTATTATATTTGATGAGATCAATTCTTTAACTTTTATGCCTTGCTTTCTTGGGTCAACGTGTGGAGTCTATATGTAAGAAATGCAGCCTCTTCACTGCATCTGCATTTACATTTTTTATTCGAAGTACTCTGCCTTTTCTTGTTCTCAGTGAATGCCCTTCTCCTGTACAAGATTATAAAATACCTTCCCTGGTGGTTGTACTATATTTTTCTAACTCGATGCCTGGTATAATAGGTCCATTTCTAATGTGCTTTTCTCTTTTAATATCAATCAGTAACATTCTATTATTCTGCAATTCTCTGGTGCACTGGGCTTGAGGATCTTTTGGGGCCCCTCCACGTTTTCCATCTGCTGTTTATCTAACCTTGTACAAATGATATCTTTTCCTGACAGGTAAATGCTGGACTAGAGTGTGGTATTGGGGCAGAAGATTACGATGACTGGGAGGAAGGTGATATTATTGAGGCCTTCAACACAGTAGAGAAGAAGCGAACCCTTGAAGAGGCATCAGCTTCCATGGCAGCTGCAATGGAAGAAGTAGGCTTATAGAGTGGCATGGAGTTTTAAAGCTGATATATCTGGTTCTCATGATGGAACCCAAAGCAACACAGGTTGAATAATGGTAGCACTATCGAATATGTTGTCTAACATTGCTCAGTTCATGGAGTACAGATCAGTTGCCCTGCAGATACAATTTATTTCAAGAACAGGCACAGAGGATCAGATCGGAGCTATTAGTGATTTTGTCCATTGTTGTCTGCTATTTTGTTGTATATATTGTAACAGATACCAGATTTCAGTTACTTTCTGTAAAGGAGAAATCATACCAGTTCCTCAAGATTCAATGTTCCAAAACAATGTAACATTTCTGAAAGAAATTAAATTTTTTTTGAAGTTGCTCAGAACCTGGCATGCATAGTCTCATACATTTTCTCTCGGACAGCCTACGTGCTGATACATGGTTTTCTGACATTGAACATCCATTGACCAGCAGAATCAGCACATGTTTGAAAGTGCCAGTAGGAAATGGGGGGAGTGGGATTGGGAACAAGAAAGTTCTTGATGCCCAGGTGAAATAAATGCATTGCCAAGCAGTCTGAAAGTACGTCAAGGCAAAGTTTTTCTTATTATATTTTTTACTTTTTTTTAATAAATTCCATTCTAATGTTATCCCATGAAAGAAAAGGGTGTTCAGATTTTAGACTCTCTTTGAGTTGGTGAAATTACATGCTCTGCTAACGTTTTCGTAAACTTGATGAACAAAAAATCATAAATCTTAGTTATTGATCATTTAAATAAATAAAAAATTGTAAATTTTTTTGTGTAATTTCATTACATTCTTTCTTTTTAAGTATGTATTTGATAATAAAATAAAAAATAAGGTTAAATTAGAAAAAAAAAAACCCATAAAATTGATGTTTTATACCCTAAATACAAAGCGTATGCTTAATTATCAATAATTATAACATATTATAGATTAAATAAAAAAGAGAAAATTAAAAAAATATTTTTGAAAAAGAGATCTTTTTAAAATTCTCTCTTCTTTATATCTCACTTTATTTTATAATGTTTTAATTAGTGATATACTATTAATTCCTTTCTTATTTATCTTAAGAAAGAAACAAATATAAAAATAAAAAAAAAATAAAATTTATGATCCAATAATAATAATAAAAATATCTTAACTTAGAATTTTTTTATTACTTGTATTTATATTTTTTTTCACAATAAATTTCAGAGTAACTAATAGGTTTATCACACTAATGATTATACACATTGATCATTATAGGATTTCTTTTTTCAATATTAGCTTTTAATTTAATTTAATTGAAAAGAAAAGTTAGGAATTTAAATAAAATATATTATATATTGTTGTAGGCTAAGTAATTGATTTAGAGTATGGTAAACGTTTTTATTTTTTTAAAAGTATTTATAGTTTGGAAATGCATTAAAATAATATTTTTTAATTTATTTTTACATTAATCTATTAAAATAATTTAAAAATATAAAAAAATTAAAATTAAAAAATAATAATTTATTAGAAGCACAATCCGCATTCTCAAACCCCTAAAGTTTAAATGACTATGCTCAACCCAAGCAGTCTACGCCCGGCTGACAAGTTTCAAAATTCAAAAAAACTAACGGTCAACATTTTCCATAACCCGGCCAGATGACAAAAATCAATCAATCCATCCCATGATGAATCAATGTTTTACCTTTCATTAACAAAATCAAAACATTCTTCCTTTCTTCTTCTTATTCTTCTTCTTCTCAAATAAAGAGAAAAGGATTGTTCAGTTCAAAAGGTATCTTCTTTTTCTCGTCAAAACAGTGCCTTATTCCTTCTGAAATATTTTTCATTAATTAATTAATTAATCATGGAAGATAGTGATACTTCATATGAACAACAGCAACTTAATCAATGGCAAGACCCACTTCTCCTTACTGATGTTTCTTGGCAGCAACAACAACAAAACAGCAGCTCTCTTTCTTACTCGCAATGTAAAATCACTTCACTCACTCTAGTTCCCAGTTTTGTTTCTGTTAATGTTTCTTCAGGCTCTTTAATTGGTTTCTCTCTTTTTTATTGTTTAGATACTCAACCCATTTCATCAAAGTTTCAATCTTTGACCATGGTAGATTCAATTTCTTTTTCTAATTCAAATGAAGGTAATGTACCAATTGTTATTTTCTTATTTATTGTACAATCATTTTTATCACTAAATGTGAAAACTTTTCCTTTCTTGTTGTAGTAGATATGTATTGGCAAGAAACGCAAAGCTTAGAATCAATTTCTACGCAAAAAATCATACATCCAGTTGAGAATGATACAATTGAGGGTAAAAGATGTCTTCTTTTTAAAGTTTTGATCAAGAATTGGTTGTGAAGATTGAACTCTATGTATTGGGGTTTCAAGATTCAAGAATTTGATTGAATTTTGTGTCCTTTCAGGTAGGTCCGTGATAGGGTTTTCTTTAACATCTCCTGATCTGGTTATTTGTGCTGCTTCACCTGATATATCAAGAACTGGATATGGAGATTCTCCTGATTTCATGGATAAAAACAAATGTTCAATTGAGGTTTCTTTAGAGAATGGTATTGATGGGTCTGGTATCAAAGACTCCAGTAAGACTCCATGTGTAAAGTTCTCTCCAGTATTTCAAACATTCAACAAAGAATTGTCTCCTGAATCTTCATTTGAGCTCCTTCCACAGACAGAGAAAGAAGAGAAATTGGTGAAGGTTTTCGTTCCTGGTGTAAGCATCAATGCAGGATGCACTGGTGGGGCTGTGTTTTTGGGTGGTGTAGAGTTTGTTGAGGATGATTGTTTTGCAGGTGGTGATACTGTAAGGACTGATGCTACAATTGGGGATGGACAGGATGGGGGTCTTTCTCTTTACCAAACAGCTCGTTATGGTAACTTCTCGTATTGTTTCCGAGGACTGGAGCCTGGGACTTATGACGTTAGTCTGCACCTTGCAGAAATTGTATTCACCGAGGGGCCTCCTGGGCTAAGAGTATTTGATGTTTTTATACATGAGAAGAAGGTGAGGAGTCATGAAACAAAACAAACAGGAGTTTATGGAAGTTGCTAATGCCATCACAACTTATTATGTTTCATTGGTTGTTTTTGTAGGTTGTCTCATGCCTAGACATATATGCACAAGTAGGTGCAAATAAACCTCTGGTTATATCTGACCTTAAAGCTTTCGTTGAGGGTGATGAGGGCTTATTGATTAGATTTGAAGGGGTGATGGGAAACCCAATTGTATGTGGGATTTCTGTTACAAAAGATTCTTCTGCTCGTAAGTTTAGTTTTCTATCTTCTTTTCGTTACCAATCTTTTTGTTTGTTGTTCATGTCTCAAGATAGAGTTTTAGTCAAGTTTTCTAAAATTTCTAATTTCAGATACTAGAGAAGCTCAATTCGTGGAAATGTCCCAAGTAGCAGAATGCGAATCACCAAAAGTAATATCACTTAATCCTCTAAGATTCTAATTTAGTCTTGGGATAAATATAAAGTGTGAAAACATTAGATTGTTGCCTTTAAAAATATGGTTAAACAGGAGGATAATGGTCACCTTCAGGTGGAAGGGGATTATGAGAAGCTACTGAGAGATTATGAGTGTCAGAGAAGGGAATTAACAGAAATAAGGAGGACAATGGACGAACTTAAGAGGGAAAACCGACTTAAGAGCAGGGAATGCCAAGATGCTTTGAAGTCTTTACAGGAGCTCCAGAATGAGCTCATGCGCAAGTCAATGCATGTTGGGTCCTTGGGTACGGAAATATAATTCTGTCTACAGTTATCACATTAACCATCCATAAATATTGATTTTACTGATGGGTGGTTGTGTACAGCCTTTGCCATTGAGGGACAAGTGAAAGAGAAGAGCAGGTGGTTCACATCATTGAGAGACTTGACAAGAAAACTGAAGGTATTGTTATGAATTTTGACATCTCTCTGATGGAATATCTGGTAATATGATACATTATTTAAAAAGTTTTTCATTTACAGCTTATGAAAATGGAGCACATCAAGTTATCAGAGGAGGCACTGGCATACAAGAATTGTGTTGCAGATATGGAAGATATGAGGTTGACTATTGTGTCCACAAGTAGGTCAACGTGCTGATGATGCCTTGTCCTTGTCAAACTTAGCTATCTCTCTTCTTCACTTATAATTCACTTGTTTTGTTATGACAGTGAAGCAGCAAGTAGAATTGCATGAGGATATTAAGATTAAATTTGTTGAAGGAGCCAAGGAAAGAAAGGAACTGTACAATAAGGTTCTCGAGTTGAAAGGTAAATTTATTTTTGCTTAATCTATCATAAGTTCTATAGGTTCGGAATTTAAAGACAGTTTACTGAAAAATGAATCTTCCTTGCAGGAAACATTCGAGTGTTTTGCCGATGTCGACCTCTAAAACCTGAAGAAGTAGCAGCAGGAGCTTTAGTGACTATTGATTTTGAATCTGCTAAAGATGGTGAGCTCACAGTTATGTCCAATGGGCTTCCAAGAAAGACGTTCAAGTTTGATGCTGTTTTTGGTCCCCAAGCAAACCAAGGTAATCTCACCTTTTATAAAGAAGTTCAATTTGGATAATCCACTATGTTCCTTCCAATAATAACAGTTGCTTTTATGCTTGCTTGTTTAGCTGATGTTTTTGAAGACACTGCTTCATTTGCTAGCTCAATTTTGGATGGGTACAATGTCTGTGTTTTTGCATATGGACAAACCGGGACTGGAAAAACTTTTACAATGGAGGGTACCGAAGAAGATCGTGGAGTAAATTTTAGGACACTTGAACAAGTTTTTTGTATGATTAAGGAGCGAGAGAAGCTGTTTCGATACGATGTATCTGTAAGTGTTCTGGAAGTTTATAACGAGCAAATACGAGATTTACTGGTCTCGGGCTCTCAGCCAGGTGTGGCTGCAAAGAGGTATCCTGAATTCCTTGTCATTTCTATCCACTCTCTTCTTATGATTTCTACAATTTGTTTGTGAATGGTTCTTTTCAAGACCACAGTTACATTATGATATTACTCTTGTACAGTTGATAATATCAATATTCGTATAGAGGGCTTGAGCCATATGAGCGTTCAATTTCCTTGTTGCCGTTTTCTTGTAAAATTTGTTGCGAACTTGATTGGCAGTTTCAACACGATTTAAACGAACTCAATCCCTTTCAATGATTTCAAGGATATTTCTTCATCTTTAACTGTTATATACTTCTAAACCATGAATCAATGCAACACAAAAAAATTGTTTAATATGAAATTTTCAGAATAAGTTGTGTTTAGTATAATAAAAAACAAATTTCATTGTTTACCTGAGATTTCACTGACATTAATATTGGGATATTTCATCAATAAACCACTTGTCTATATCCTCAGTGTTATCATCTTTGTCAGTTTCGCTGAAGCATTGGAGTCTTCTTCAATTAATTAATAAATATAATTAATGCAGGCTGGAAATAAGGCAAGCTGGTGAGGGACTACATCATGTCCCAGGGCTGGTTGAAGCACGTGTACACAACATGAGTGAGGTTTGGGAAGTTCTACAAACTGGTAGTAATGCAAGAGCAATTGGCTCTACCAATGCCAATGAGCACAGCAGCCGATCCCACTGGTACGTGGCTCTATCCTCCATTTGAGGTTATATCTATATTGGATATTTACATTATATGTTTGAAACTGTGCTATCTTTATCCAGTATACATTGTGTTATGGTAAAGGGAGAGAATTTATTGAACGGGGAATGCACAAAGAACAAGTTATGGTTGGTTGACCTAGCAGGAAGTGAGAGGATATCAAAAACAGAAGTGCAAGGAGAGCGGCTCAGGGAAACTCAAAATATCAATAAATCCTTATCTGCACTTGGTGATGTCATATCTGCTCTTGCAACTAAAAGCCCTCACATCCCATTCAGGTTATAAAATTTCTAGCTAATCTTTGATTTGTTACTTTTCTAAATGTTAATAACATGTTTTCCTGCTGTGCAGGAATTCCAAGCTCACCCATCTGCTTCAAGATTCCCTGGGTACTTTTCTACCTGAACCATGCAGCAAATTCAAATTTAGGTTGATTTACTTGGTGTCATGCATGTATAATGAGTAAATTGATATATGGATCTGTATTTCTTAGGAGGAGATTCGAAGACATTCATGTTTGTACAGATCAGTCCCAATGAGATTGACCTTGGTGAAACTCTATGCTCGCTGAATTTTGCTAGCAGAGTTAGAGGGATAGAGCTGGGTCCTGCAAAGAGACAGTTGGACAATGCTGAACTTCTGAGATACAAACAGATGGTATGTTGATAACTTATACATTAAATGCCCTGATCTTTATTTAACCTCAATCTATGGTTATCATCTTTCTATTGAATCAGTACTGACTGTTCCTATATGTTCATGGGTTCTCATATCTGTTAAGTCTGAGAAATCAAAGCAAGATTTGAAAAGCAAAGATGTGCAAATAAAGAAGATGGAGGATACAATCAATGGTTTGGACTTGAAGACAAAAGAAAAGGACCTTAAATATATGATGTTGCAAGATAAGGTAATATATAGGTTGTCAGAAACCATTGCAACTTCATTTATAAAACAGTTCACCAATTTTTTTTCTTTTCATTATGTTGGGAAAATAGGTAACTTACTATTATGCTCTTTTTTGTTTTGTCAAATTTTGCAGGTTAAGGAGCTGGAGGCACAGCTACTAGTTGAAAGGAAGCTGGCACGTCAGCATGTGGACACAAAGATTGCTGAGCAGCAACAGCAACAGCAAATGAAACAGCTGCAAGAACATATCATTGCACCACCTAGGCCACCACTTCCAAATCGAATATTAGGGAGCAACAAGAATTATAATGAACCTGCAAACGGTGCATTGAACAAACAACATATAAATCCCACTCAGCCACTTGCGGGGAACACCAGCAACAAATCCACCATCTCCCTTCCCTCCACAGATGGGATTGTCAAGTTGATTGATTCTACTGAAAAAGAAAACAACCCTGACAAGGCTAACCAACCACGATTGCCAAAGAGGACTGGCAGAGCCTCGATTTGCACAACAGCAGGACAGGTCCTAGCAGCCCCAGCTCCAAGGCGTAACTCAATGATTCCACTCCCAAGCATACCGAGTTTAGTTCAACTCCCAAGTATACCAAGTTCATTTCTATTATGCCAAGTGGATATGAAACAAAATTCAGAAGGGACTGAAACAAACTGTTTGCACAAGCAGACACATTGCGACAGCCCTAAAGGAATCAGAAATGGCTCCAAGAGACTAAACACCATGTTGAAACGAAGTCTTCAAAAGAAAGCTAACATGAAGTCCCCAATGCAGCAACATACGAGAAGAGGCGGTATAAATGTTGGGATGGAGAAAGTTAGAGTCTCTATTGGAAGTCGAGGCAGGATGGCACATAGGGTATTGCTAGGGAATGGCAGAAGAGCAGGAATAAGGGAAACTCACCAGAAGCAGATGCTAGGAGAAAAGGAAAGGAGGTGGAATAGTGGAACAGTGGCAAGAACTCCAATCTAATCTATACATGTCTAACTGATATTAACTGACATTAAATCTGCTTCCTTCCTTCTTTTATGATAGAAGGGAGAGAAAAGATTATGGTATGTATTATTTATGATGCTAATCATCTGTTTGATTCTTGTAATTGTCAATGTTGTGAGATTTATATATATATAAAGTTTTTTAGTGAAATGTGGTCCTTGCAGCTTAAGTTTTCATGAGAATTTAGTTCTCACAGCATGTTGCGGTAAAGAAAGATTTATGGTATTGCCATGTGTTAGGACAAGGAAGAAGAAAAGCATGAGTACTTGAGACTTGAGACAGCCCTGAAGAAGAAATAGAGAAGATAGTTCGGTCCACTGTGACTGATGGAACCACAAATATGGACTCTCCTCGAGGAACATGCCATCGCCCCTTCAAGATGAAGATATTTAGGGTAAATTAGATTTTGATGGGGATGTAACAGTCATTCTTGATTGTTTATAGAATTTAGCGGCTAAATTGTGCACGACCTCCTGAACTATTTGGTCAAAGTACTATTAGTCTCTGCACTAAAAATTACATGTCATCAGTTTTTGTTCTCATTGTTTGATCGAATTTAATCCACCCACCATCAATGAACATAAAGTTTCTGTCCGAACTCTAATTTAGTTTGGAGACTAATAGTGTGCTTTTACCGATAGTTCAATGTCTGTTCAATTTAGCTCTTTCCCGTTTAGCCAAGCCTAGGTAGAGGGGTGACTTCACATCTGTTGGTCCATTCAGTTCAGAGGGTTAAACTTTCTAGTGGAAGAATTATTATTTCATCGATGCAAATGTTGGTGCTGGAGGGGAAAATAATTGCAAACCTATCCATGCGAAATTGAAATTGGAGGAACACATTGCAGCATGTTTTTGGATCACATGAAATGGTGTATGCATTCACCAGGTAAATTCAAGAGGAAACTAATTAAACAGATTAGGATAGCACTTTTTTTTTTCTTGGAGGGGGGAGGGGGAGTGAGAAGGGGGGAGAGAGCTTCTTTTCTTTGTTTAAAATGAGGGAGGGAGAAAAATAACCACAGGCCCAATCAGGTAAATGTATAAATAAGTACATCAGGCGTCTTTGACACCACATTTGAAATGTTAAAAAACTATGTTTAATCCAGACTCTTTTATGCCTACATGTGTATGGACTTGTATTCCTCAGGAAAACCGTGCTTCTGCAAAAATCCTGACCTAGTACTTTTAAACGATGTTGGGATGTATAACTGTAATAATGTCTTCAAAATTGTTACAGCATGTGTTTTATCAGCTTCAGGCATTGTTACCATGAACCTTAAACAATGTAGAAGGATAACCAATGAATTGCCAAAGCTGAAACAGTGACTCCCCTGCTCTCTGCCATTTACTACCATGCTTGGGTTCAGAAGAATCTGATATCTGTCTTTCCATGATCTTCTCGATTGAAGGACCCTGTTCACGTACATATTTGACAGATTCTGAGAGCCGATTGAGCAAATTCACCAGTGCAATCACTTCATTTCGTTGGAGTTGCGGCTGCATAGACAGCAATTCAAGCATATATTAGACAGTGGTCACATTTGGATTTATCAATCCCATTCAGTGAGCGGCCCCTATTAAAATTATCAGGTTGCAAGACAGTAATAAATTTGGAGATTTTATTGATATGTAAAACAAATGAAATCCAGAACATGCTAAAACTCACAGATTCGCTTGGTTGATTTTGACCATCAACAGAAAAGAGTATCTTCAATGCAGTACCAAGGCCAAGAACCTGAAGTTTTCCCCAAAGTCGACACTTCTCACAGCCAACACAGTCCATCAATGCACTGCAATATGTGTATATAATAAATTAGTAAAGCACAAAAAGCAACTAGAAAAAGTAGTATCATAAACTAGCTAGAGGGAAAATTTCAAGAAGTTTAGGAGAGGAGAGATTTTTATATATTTCAGAATCACATTTCACTGTTATAAAAATAAATATAGCTAGAATTTAATATCAGAACCTTAAGAAAATGCATAAAGAAAAGCAATTTCTATTTCTATATATAAGAGGAGCATTCTATTCCAAGATAAACCATTAGTTGAGTCTCAGAGAGAGAACCTAATATTTCTGAATTGCTTTTGAATTTGCTGCTTCAGTTCAGGTCCACTTTGGCCTTGCCACAACTTAGCTTCATCAAATGGAAGAGGACAAGCAGCTTGGAGTTTGGGGTTGTAAAGTAACTGCCTCACTAAAGATTGTGTCTTTAGGTCCTCTGTATTGTTACCGGTGTCATACTCAGCCTGCTCCAGGTAATCTGCTGCCTGCAACAAATTTTGAGTAACAAATTTTGAGTAAAATGCACCCAACAAACTCCAATATCAATATGTCTTAAATTATTAACCAGGTACATATTACAGTGCTCACTTTAGTCATGGCCCGCAAAACAAAGAGGAATGTGAAGTACAAGTTTCTGACACGATCAGGATATCTTAGAACACGATCATACATCAATTCCAGGTTCTGACCCCACTGAAAATGTACAAAATCTGCGTCAGTATACAACAAAATTGATTATAGATGGATTGGTTTTCAATGAGTTCATTTCATGGTTATTAAAAAGTTTCATAAATTACTTATCTAGATATTCTCAATTGCATAACAGAACTTAGGAAATGATGGTCTTTTTAGTTAGCTCTTAGATGACTGTACAAGGTAAAAGGTTCCATCAGAAACAACCTTCAAGAACGTAAAAGACATATAGGGTGAAAGAAATATGCAGTATGGCAAATGTCTAATGTGTTGTCAGTTATTATGTTGAGAACATTCAAAACAGAAATTAAGGTGAGATAAAAAATGTTGAGTAGGATGAGACAGAAATCAAACCTTATTGGTGCTCTCATCAAGAAGATAATCAGCAGCTATATGGATTGAAATGGAAGAGTGGAGACCAGATATTAATTTGTATAATACTTTTTTCTCCTGGCAAATCTCTCCAGATGCATCTGCAAGAAAATAAATGGTGTCGTTTAATCAGTAATGAAAAGAAACCAAAATTAAGAATTGGAATTTTTACACTAACATGGACAAGTGTAGATATTCACCGCCTATCACAGGAAATGCATAGTGACTTTCATATATGAGGGAAACAGAAGACGAGAATATCTATAAGAAAGTGATGAATATAGTACTTTTCTCTGCCCTTCACCTCGAGTAAGAGTTTAATGAATTGTCTAATTCACTAAAATATCTTCAACCTACTTTATGAATTCAAAAGCACAAAATTCAATTCGAACCATGCATGTAATTGTCAATGAATTATCTCAGTCTAATGAATTGACTAACTCACTAAAATATCTCCTAGTTTTTAAGACATTTTATCATATTGATCATTCCGGACCCCATTACATTCCCAGCAGTAAATGCATCCACAAAGACATAAAAAGATAGACTCACATTTTGGGCAATTCTCTGAGTACACGGCATCCCATATTCTTCTAGCTGATGAACCAGCATAACCAGTGTAGCGCTCCGGATTCAGTAGAAGATTCACATATGTCAGCTCACCTACACATGATAAGTCAATAGTCAGTCTCTGCAATGTTCCTATAAGAAATAACATCTTCATAAAAGGAGAGATAACACGTGTAAATAAATTTCACTGGGAAACATAGTAGTTCGATAACCAATTGTGGCCTCACCAAGTTTTTACTAGACAGAAGCTAACTGTATTCATGGTCTTGTTGATCAGAAATGATGCCTAAGAAATTATCTTGTAACTTATAATTTGTAAATACTAGATCCCCTTCGCTACAATAGAAAACTAGATACCACAGGACAGTTTGTTTGTGTGGTGCACAATTTGTTGCTTTTTGTTTATAATTTGTAAATACTAGATCCCCTTCCATACACTAGAAAACTAGATACCACGGGACTGTTTGTTTGTGCAGTGCACCATTTGTTGCTTTTTGTACGGTGCACAGCACAAACAAACCAGAACTACATCATCTTTAAGATTCAAAACCAAGATAATTATTCACTCTGCATTCACCAAAAAGTCAGCAGTTACCATTATCAGTCTCATCATCATTTGTCCATGGATTATCTGTCTCTATCCATCCTCTAAAAGCTCTACTGTCTAATGTGCGATCAACAGCAGCCTGTGGCTTTCCCTCTTGACACATCAGATCATCTGCTGAAAGACCACGGCGGAATGGCTTCTTAAAAGGTTCAGGGAATTCATTTTCTGGGCATTCACAGACACTGCAATCACGCAAGCGGCACATACCATCATCCGGCCAGAAAGGGCAGTCACACCACAATTTAGCCTCCCATATGTAAAACGCATCTCATGTCAGAAAAGGAATATATAAAAGAATTACAGTAATCAGCTATTACAGTGGCACACATCCACAATACAGTGAGAAATGGAACAAGTGGATGTTTATATTTAATTGAATATTACTTCCAGACACAAATACTATCATCAACCTTAACATGTCTTCCCCACTATCAAAATGGTTCCCAGAAAAAAGTCGTATCAAAAGAAAATAATACAGAAACAGCACCATGATACATGCAGTTGCTAGATAATGCCTCGGTCAAAATTGAAATTTACGCAGATCAGGAGGATTGTTCCAAGATTGACAGAAGAAAATGGAAGCCAGATGCAAAGAAATTCCCAACAGAAATAATACAAAAAAAGTGATTTTGTATCTGGTCCTTGGTCTAAGACTCCTTTTAACATTTACAATAAAACCAAAAGTGACCGCTATTGAATTGATAGTGGCAGATCATATCGAATAATTCAGCACAATAAAGGCGCCAATTCGGTGAACAACGTGTCACACATAGTCCATCCGTAAGTAGATAGCTGTCTATGCCTAAACCTATTGTTTCCATCAAAACAGAAATTGGAGCAGGAAAAATGTTCTCCCAAAATAAAAGACAGGCTATCACCAGTATCCAAACAGACTAATTCCAGTTGCATTGATATTTAACCATCACATCTAAGAAATCATTAACTCGATTCTGATTAAAATTACAGCAAAAGCCACAATCTTTATCATTTCTTTTCTAGGGCAGCTATACCAAAATATCTCACAATAAAACTAAAAGCACATAACCCCAAAATAACACAACAGAAAACCCTTACCTTAAAATACCGAAAAAACGGTGTTGTAACAAGCTCTTGAAGCAAAGGATGCAACACCTCTCCATTAACACTATCTACACTCTCATAATCACAACAACAATCCTCAATCATCCCCTTATACTTCCCTGAATCCTACACACACAAAACCCACAAAAAAGAACACCAAATGATTACCAAATCACAAACAAAATCAGCAGACAAAACTAGAAACAATGAAAATGTACCTGAGCAGAAGAACATTGACATGACTTGTAATTGCTACTAATCAAAGAACCAATCTTTGAAGCAGTCATCGGAGACACAGTGCCAGCTGCAATCACTGCTAATACAACTGCCAGTGACGCCCCAATCAACCACCATGAACTCCATTTCCTTCTCTCTTTCTTGTTTTCTTGTTTAGGCTTAAAGCTCTTTGTGAACTTCACCATTTCGAAATCCAAGACAAACCCAGATCCTGTTTCGATTAAACCCTGCAAACCCAGATTTTTGTTTTTCAGAATTTAAATGAAAAAACAGTGAGAATCAAATTCAGCAGCACACAGACAGAATCCGCGCGTTTTCTTTGTTTTCTTCTAAACGGTGTGCGAGAATTAAATTAACTTCGTCAAAAAAAGTACAAAACGTATTTTCAATGGGAGACGTGTAATACACGCCCCAATCGGTTTAAATACAGGTGGCAATATGAAGGGTGGATTTTTGAGAGAGAGCGTGTCGGTTTGAATGAGTTATGGAAAGTTCAATAGCGTTGAATCTGTTATTGAATAGGAGAAAATGACGTGCGGTGACCAATAGGAAATCGAGTTTTGGTTGACTAAATTGTCAGGAGAATAGGTGGGTTAGGCTTTGGGAATATGGGCTGCATGGCTAAGGTCCTTTGTGTTGGGCCTCCTCCCTAAATCACTAGCCCAGATCCAATTCTATCTGTATACGCTAGGAAAACCGACGCAATTCTAAGTAATTCTAAGTGAGTTATATGATTTTGACACGTGGACTAGACATGGACATGTCCAATACACTTAAGTGATATTCAATAATAACATGTCACGTATTAAGAATTAACACATGCAATTTTACTACAGTGAAATTATAATTTTGGTTTTGAGTAGAAAAAATGAGAGGCTTTGTTACGAGGGTAATTTGGGTTTTTTCTCAACGATTCATTGGATATTAAAACATTCTTCAAGGTATGTAAATCTTTTCTAAATATTGTATAAAGTCAACAAAATTTATAACATTGACCAAAGGTTTTTTTTTTT
>Ga0325402_1003317_pt1 | contig 14496 bp, 8 predicted proteins | sample PopdelMetagenome_22_FD_207212 | JGI IMG/M metagenome (GOLD analysis project Ga0325402, IMG submission 207212) | Populus deltoides microbial communities from Bellville, Georgia, United States - Xylem-PdKOR-R3 | ecosystem: Host-associated > Plants > Phyllosphere > Stem > Wood/Secondary xylem... | reverse complement strand
ACTTAGATTAATCCTGATTAATTCAATTTATTGTCATTCTAGTATTAAAAAAACATATTGTCTTGAAATCTTCTGGAGTTAAAATATATTTTCATTGGTCATTCAGATTGTCTTTAGATCTTTCAAGTTGATCAGATTATATCGGGTCAACCCCTACATGATTTAAATTTTTTATCTACTAGAAAACACGTCAATAATGCCTAAAGAAAATACATTAGAAAATACTTTGATCTGATACATAATAAAGCACAGATAAATAATATAGTTTCACAGTATTACCATTTTAGAAAATAAACAATATTACAAATTATTAACGATCGATGAAATATATCTTACGAGTTACGACCCTCAATTCAAGAATCATACAAGAAGGCTTTCAACAACAAAACCATGTTTTCTAGCGAAATGGAAGTGTTCGGTTGTCTCTTGCAAGCCCTTGAAAAACAACCTGGACCCCAGACACAAGGGCGTATGTATGCTGTCTGTGCACGCCAATTTACATATTTAAACAACATGGATGAAGATAACGAAGCCTTTAATTATTACAAAAGATGCCATACACGGGCATGCTTGGATTATAAATGGCAAGAGAATCTCTCTTAAACTGCAAAACCACCCTGCCTCGCGTGTGGATTTCTCTCTCTTTTTTATGTTTTAAAAATATTTTTTAATAAATTTAATATATTTTATTTTATTTTTAAATTTTTTTTAATGTCATAATATTAAAAATAAATTTTAAATAATAAAAAATACTTTAAAAAATAATCACCACCATAATACCATACAAACACCAATCTTCTAGTAACATTGACTTGATAAACATGACAAAGTGAGCACAAAAATGTGATTTCCTATGAAAGAAAAGGAGTGTGAAGAACGAAACATACATGATCATATTATTTTTTTTTATATAGATTTTCGAGTCAATTTACGTGTATCTTAATTAATTTAACAGATTCTAAAATTAATAACCACATAAATTTATAGTGATGAGATTGATATTTTGCTTCTTAATTTCCTATTTGTTTCAGGAATTCTTCTCGAAGAAGGGAGCATATATTAATTAATTTGTAAGTTTTTCTATATTAGATTTAACTTATTAATTTGATTGGTTAAAAAATCCAACAACAAAATCCTCGGTAACAGAGAAACATGGATTTGTCTTTTTGGAAAGAAAAAAAAAAGTTAACTAATTTGTTTTCTAAGAAGCTTTTTGAAATAAATTATTTTTATCGTATGAACAGATTCGATCTTATCGTACCTCGCAACTCAACATATTATCGTAAATCCACTATAAGTGCATAACTTTTTAATTTGCTCAAGTGTAGCAGCATATATTTTGAATCGTATTTCTTTTGGAGGTTTCTAATTATTTTTGTAGGTGCACTGTCATTTTCAATAGAGTTTTTCATACTGCTTTTTTTTTTTAAGTGATAAAAGTGGGTTAGTGATTGTATTTTAAAATATTTTTTTGTTTAGAAATATATTAAAATAATATTTTTTATTTTTTAAAAAATATTTTTGATATCAAAACAATATGAAAATATAAAAAATAATTAATTTAAAATAAAAAAATAAAATATTAATTTTTTTAAATCACTTTTAAAATATAAAAATAATAAAATTTTGTCCACGAGATGAAAGTTCCATCCATGCATGCACACACACAATATATAATTTCCACTTCGCATCTAGAAAAACTATGTTTTTGATAAAATTATTTTTTAATTAAAAATATATTAAATTATTTTTTATTTGTATTTAATATCAATATATTAAAATCATTATATATATATATATATAAAACAATTTGTAACAAGCAACAAAAAGAACAAACACTCCCACTCCCCTGCTGCTCCTAGTAGTTTTAATAGAATATGCTAATAAATACATTTTGTTTTTTGAACCCGCAGCTAAGATGTGTCAAGAGACCCTTTACGTGCACAGAGACCTTTTATGTGCATGTTTGTCATTCCTGCGGTGTCTTACCTGCTCCTGGATTTGCAGGATGTCCAGTGGATCGTGGGGAATAATCGTGGTGCGCGTAAGATGGCCCGAACACCCCACATGAATAAAAAAAAAAAAAAAAAAGCTAACCCTCCCCCTCCCCCTCCCGTGACTCGTACTCTTTTTAAGTTAATTATTTCAGGGGATAGGCTTTACCTCGCCCCTCAGCATTTGCTGGACAGTCGCGTCTCAATAATTGCAAGACTGGAACACCGATCAATTTGACGGACCATTAAAGAGAGAATCTAAGAGAAAACCTGCCTATCCTTCTCCAAGAAATCCAGCTTGATTGCCATTGCCACGCCATGCCATATTTGCCCCACCTGAACTTGAAGAGAGACCAAAGCTTTCTTTATGCTCTGTTCACACACATGAATAATTCTCGGTGGATAAGACAAAGACCAAATAAATTGTCCCCTGTAAAAATAAACACTGCATATATACATGAAATCATGTCCATTTGCGTGCTGCCAGCAAAAAAAAAAAGAAAAAAAAACTATCAGCATCAACGCATGAAGAATTTCACAACCGTAAACGGCGCTCAAGTTCTGACCCAGATATATTTTATTGCTGGGCCTCTCAAGCTGTGGTCCTTGAAGGCTTAAAATCTAAGCACCCATGCATGTCTTATGCCTACTAGTAGAGGTAAGAGCGTGGCATAGTGAAATGTACAGTTTGACTCTTTCTGCACGTCTATTTATAAGTGCTATTCAACGAGACAAGGGATATGCACCTGGCCTGAGAAACAAGAACCAGCATCCAACCACTGACAATTTTATTATTTATATGACAAATTGCTGGCATCGATTTCTTAGAGCACATGTTGATAATAGGAGAAGGTGTTTGCCTAGTTTTTGTGAATTTCTTGATTCCTGGTCAATGATCGCAAAATGAGACTCGAGGGCCAAGATCAATGCTATTATTTTAAGCTGGGAAAAAACTCGAGCACTGTTATTTTCATGGCCTGAAACAATGACCTGTCCATGTCTTGCCATGAAATAAGAGGTGCACATATGAGATAGGGTATTAATTATTGGAGAAAGATCATATAGCCATTCATGGCAGTTGTTGAGCTGGTGGTTGAACTGACGATCGATCTCAAACGATGGGGCCCTCTTTTCTGGTCTTCCTAACCCCACTAGAAAGCCCCCAACAGGACTGCAGTCTAGATCCATCCGATCTTTGATTAGGTATATTGACCTCGTCCTTTGAAAAACTAAAGAGATTGGAGCCCTAGAGGGGATAAAAGAGGACCACAATGCACTGTCAACTGCTTCAAATCCAGGAATGTTCAATGCATAGATAGTTCTTTATTTTTTTTGTGGAAAAATGTTGTGGCTTGAAAGAAAACAAAGCAAAAGAAAATCTTAGAATTCAAATACAAGATATGTACAATATATTTAACGGATTGCTTAGTACACATAAAATAGGATATTATTTTACATAGGATATTTTTTTTTCTGGAGTTGACCTAGAAATAGCTTCTTAATCATCAGCTCTGAATTGTATTTCATAACCATGGATTGCAATACTGACACGCTTTAAAAGCATGGGACAGAAAGATGATGACTTGGATTTACCATTCCAACTATATCACCTGAATTTAGTTTTCGTGCTCGTTTACTTTTGTCTTAAAACAAATGGACTGCGGAGAAAAGCTCATGTAAATAACCCTAAGCTACAATACAACTTCTGGGAAAGATGGAGAATTTAAGCATGATGCAAATCATGTTTTTTTAAAATATATTTTTTTTATTTAAAATAATTTCTTTTTTATATTTTTAAATATGTTTTCAAATGCGTGATTATATCAAAAAAAAATTAAAAAAAAAATTTAATATATTTTTAAAATCATGAATTTAATAAAAAGCCTGCCAGTTGAACAAGGATAGACTGACACATCGGAGAAAGAAAACATCAAATATCAGATAACACGCGCTAGCCTTCGTCCCTGACAGTCTACACTAGTTCCGATATTGTTTTTTATTTTCAAAATCGTTCTCCCAAGTGTTAATTGTTTTAGATCCAATCGAATGTTACCGAGCATGAACCACGCGTCGAGGTTCTTCCTCGACACCACAGCAGGATCCCCTTTTCTATTCAACCGAAAAAACCTCTGTTAAGTATAACCCCAAATCAACTAAATTTAAAAGGATTAACTTGAAGAAAAAAAAGGAAGAAATTGAGTGATCGAAAAAAAATAATATAATTGTTGATCTTCTATGCAATTTAGCACTTGATTATTTAGAGTTCATTTGTAATATGATAATCGGAGTTGGTTTTCCAAATATTTTTAATTTAAAAATATATTAAAATAATATTTTTTAAAATTTATTTTTAACATCAAAACATTCGGAAAACACAAAAATAATTAAAAGCAAAGAAAACAATTTTCAATTTTTTTAAAAAACATTTTTAAAACACAAAAACAAATAAACTCTTAAAAAAATTAAATATTTAAATATTATTCAAATTCAGACCTAATAGCTTCAATTATTTTAAATTAATAAAATCTCATTTAATTGGTCCAAACTGAGCAACTTTTTTTTCCAACATCATGAGATATCATAAACTGGGAATCCAAAATAGATAGTCAAGTCAAATTCCAAAAAAATGCAACTTCATAGAGCAAATTGGAAAAATTAAATTGAAATATCAAAATACAAGAAACCAAGAAACCAAAAAAAAAAAAAAAAGGTTAAGCTACCATTGTAATCAACAGTAACATGAGTATGGGTCAACAGTACTTTTCCGACACCCTTTAGTTTTTTCTTAACTAATCATAATCTTAATTCTTAATAATAAGCTGCTGATCATTGCATACCCATGTGGCTTAAGAGCCGTACCAGTTCGCTTATGAAGAAACAAGATGTGTCAATTCATGGCTGACCTCAGTTTTGCAGCCGAGGTATGGCTGCAGCACTTGCATTCTGTCAGAATCAAACTGCAAAACTGTAAATTAGGCGGTACATAAGTTACAGGTAATATTTGATGCACCAGTTCCTACTCTAGCATACACACCCAGACATGGAAGGTCAAACCTAAAACCGAGGTGGATGCCGTGTTTGAGAAATCAACCTGTTGAAGAAGTTAATTGGTGGCTTGACTGGAGTATCAATTGGCTGCTTGGAGAAATGGTAAGTTGGTAACAAGTGTTGCTGCTACAAAAACCCTGATGCCTAAGCAGCAGTATCCAACCCCATAGATGAGAACACATAAGCACAACCTCAAAGAACATCCATTTTCAAGGATTTATCACCATGTTTATTTCACTCCTCTTTAACTCCAACGTCAGCCATGAAGATGCTACCAGAATCACACCAACCGCCCACCACATCCCTATTGCAACACTGCAGCAATGATCGGAAGCAAACGTGTGAGATGGTTGGCTCATCCTATATTAGAACAGCATCAATATGGTGTTGTTAACTAACTAGAAACGCAGCTTAATTCAATGCAAGCCCAACTCACAACAACAGAGATGGAATTACTTGGCCCAGGCAGAAGACTATACTGTTTATGAGTTCTATATAAATTATCATACTGCATTTCAGCTAAGTTCACACCAATTTAATAAAATTATAAGTGCACGAATGTGAACCTTAGAAGAGTAAGACTCCCCAGATATTTCTTTTAGTGCGCACTGCTTTGGTGGAGCTACAAATGGGTTATGGGTTTTTGTTACAAGTTAATGAGTTATCACTCTCCCATTTTCTTTCCGCCCTTCATCTAAAATTATCTGGGTCATTTTCATGTGTTACAGAACCAAATTCTAAAATTTGCTACTGTTGTTTGAGACTTCCAACAGCATAAACAATGGGATATTGTTTTTATCACTCAAACCAATTGATTCCAGCTATGGAGAAGAGAGAGAACATCCAAGTTTGAACCAAATTAATCCAAACTGAGTAGTTACCACAAGCACAGAATTCTTCGCAATGCAAGTAATGCATGCTGAGCGCACCCTGAAACCACGTGCAATCTTGAAAAAAATAGATCATTATACCTTACTGAACCCAAGCCAGTTTGAATCTCCTCTAAATGAAAAGACCTTTTTGCATTCTTTCCGCTGCCCACAAAGGACCTACGGACATGTTCATCATCAAACGGGATTAGAGGGCAAAAAAAGAAGAAAAATTCTTACAAAGGAAAACAATTTAGAAAGATGTTCCAATTTTATGCAGAATCTAGAGCACCACAGAAACAAAAAAACTCTAACAATCCCTCTAATAGATGAAGGACTACTTTGGTTAACAATTAAAAGGCACTCTTCATGCATAGATAACTGGCACCAAATTGTACGCAAAATTATTCCTGTGTCAACAACAAACATTTACAGCGGGCATGTGACAGCCACATGGATCCCGTCTCATAATTTGGTCTATAATTCAAAGCTTTCTATCTACCATTTTATATTCCTCAAAATTTTCTGACAAAGCCTATAAAGCTCTCTGCTTAAAAGAAGTTTATTTCATAGACAAGGAAGGTTGAACATTTACCCTTTTCACATCCTAGCAATTTACAGACGACCATACAAGGTGTTTCTCTAGAAGATGTTCAGCGAGAATGGAGTGCTTCAGAGTTTTCAGCATTTTAACTTGCTTTTTTTTTGTGTTCACGAGAATTTCCCATCCTCTGTACATTCAGCAGTGTACAAGCACCTTTCTTCCCCATGGTAACAAAGCAAGAGCAATTTAGTTTCAGTTCTATTATATTTTGTCGTCTTTATGAAGTGAAAACACCCCCAGTAGAATAAGTGAGGGTGATCAAACTACAACTTTGTAAAGGCAACTGAAATGTAAGCTTAATGTACGTCTAGTCAATCTGTTACTAAAAAATGCCAAGCAAGAAAAGTAGTAAAACAAGAGAGAAGCTGTCACGGCTTCCTAAGCAATAACCTCATAATCAACCCCTTGGATATAGATGTAATCAGGGTCAAGCGATGAGAATGCAAGTCCAGTTATCTGCAATTGTAGCAAAAGCAAAATGATTTAAAATGCAGCATTAAAACCCAGAAGACAGAGAACTTCAGAAGAAGAAGAAAATCCGTACAGGTTAGCGTATGTAACCAGAAAGCCCCATTCTTAATCTTGAAAGCCATTAGAATTTCTTGTGTTCAAGAAAAACAATAAACCTCATAAGTGAGTAATCTAGTGACAAATTTGAACAAGAGAGATCTCTTTAAATGCAGGAAAGTGAGAGAAGCGGATCTGTGAGGAGTAGACTTGCAGTAGACACTCATTTCAAGAGTTTATATTTTGCTATCCCCTCTTTACTATTTCATCTTTTGTCTAATCTCCAGTGAAACAATCAAATCATGAACAGATACTTTTTAATAAAAATACTAAATATGCAAAATATCAATAAACAAATACGATAACAATGGATTTTGTTCTTCCTTCCATTGCTAATACAATAAATAAAATTATCCTTGGATGTCGAAACATGGAGAAGAGCCTGAAAAAACAAGAATTTAAGGGGAGGAATTGATCAAATAAAAACAGACCTCATATTTTGAGCAATGCACCCATCTGGAAATTGGCGCCCATCTACATTCAAGATGTAAACATTAATTATGTCTCAATCTGTTGAAGGGAAGAGTAGTTTTCCCCCATCGTTTCCTATTCATATTGAATAACACCAGAAATTTGGAGGGCAGTATAAATAACATGCTGATTAGAAGAACAAACATGCAATGAGCAATCATTGATACTCAGCCAACATCTACCTAAATAACATGCTGATTAGAAGAACAAATCATAAGTCACAAAAGAGACCTCCCTCGTTAGAAATGAAAATCCCAAGCTATTGTAAATGAAATCTCTATCCCCATTAATTGTCCCAAACAATCCAATAGTGATGACCAACCTGCGAGGATCATATATGGTCACAGTACGATCAGCCCCACCTACTGCAACATTACCGGTCGAGGAACTGCACACAGCATAGAAAATATCACCAAGAGAACCAGAAATTCGTTGTAGACAACCACCATTTTCTTTCATTCTCAAGTCCCATAGTGTGAGCTGCAGTAAATTCCAATAGATGAAGCAGAGCAGCACATGTAAGCAAACAGGGAAAAGGGCAAATATGAAAACACACAATAATACCTGGCAGCCCTCAGCAACAGCTAATATAGAATCTCCACTTCCATTGCCTGAATTCTCCAAAAAGTTCAATGAGGATGGGTACCAGAGTCTGCAACATAGTCAAATAAACGGTATAAATGCATTAAAGATAGCCCAACATTCAGGACATAGAAGTTACTTGAAGTAGAAAAATAACTCAGGTATTCTAAGGGATTGACACATCATAAAGGGTAAGATGTTCTTTGCTGGACATTGATGTATTTCAGATTGAAGGCTTTTTGTCGGTCTGTTCAAGAAATCACAAGATATTTAGATGGCTTCTACCTTCTGAGAGAAAACAAATTCCTTAACTATCAAATGAACTCCAGCCAACACAGTCTGCCATTCCTAAATCATAGATCCCTTCACCCTCTTCTTTAAACTATGAAAATTACAAATCCATTTTTTTCTAACCATAAATATAACATGGTCCATGTGGCTTTCTAAGTAAGATAATCAAAAGGAACAATTTTACTAGCAGAAACTATACTTACGTATGTAAAGTGCGCACATGGATGTCTTGGTCATAAACATCAATGCTTTTGCAAAAGCTACGTGCTACGGCTGCCTGGAACCAGAGATGATAAAGGCACAAAAAGTTGAGGCACAAATAAAGACTACCATTCATGTTAAAAGGAGCTGGATGTGAAGAAAGCAACAGGGATAAAGCTGACATATTTCATCTAGTAAAATTCTATTCTAATGATGTTCAGAAACAAAGTTGTTACGTCCCAGTTATTGCTTATTAGTACATTTGCAAATAATCAACATCACTGAAGAACTTCCAGTCAAGCTCACACACCAACGGTAGTTTTGTCTAAAATTCCAAGCTCCTAATTCCTCTCAACAAAAACTATAACATCTGACATAAAAACAAAAGATACATATATAATTACATAATTACTACTGCACAGCATCAAGTTCTGAAAGTTTGTTTATAATGTTATATTCTGAAATATAAAGAGATATAACTTATAATGATAAGACATACATTGGCATAGAGAACCTTTTGTACCAGACACCTCCCTCCTTATTTGGAGAATTGATGCTAACAGAAAAGATAAAAGTTCATATTGACCAAAAAAGTAATCATGAATTTGTTGATGGGAATAAAGCGTAAAACAACAAGATAATTTGGTGAGTTTTAAAATGGGAATCTGGCATAGTTCAATGATTTCACTATCAGGATTGGATATGCTCATCCACTTGAGACGGAGAAAACACAGTACTTAATAATCTATACACTTAGCCATCTGCTGCCATGGTTTCAATCTCTTGCCAGCTCAATAGATATTGAATGACATTCACTGTGGCCAGAGTGTATATCAACAAGTTTAAAATTAGTGCAACAAAGAAATTAGTCACCATGGACCATTGACTTCGACTGAAGCAAAGGCCTGCCCAACTGCTTTCTCCAACACCAGAATCTCGAGGTAATACTGAATAAGTAAGCTGATCAATATCTGAAAATAACAGAAATATACATTGATAAGGCATTTCTATCAACTCCAAATCAGTAACCGTGATAAAAACACAAAACCAACAGTGAAAACTAGTAAGATATGTGTGGTTTTAATTATCAAGCTGTATTTTATACAAGCAAATGACATGCATGGCCCTCAAACCAGAAAACCATTGATTGGTTAGAAGAGCCATTGGTAAAGCAATTTTTTCAAGGCCTAAAAAATTGAAGTATGACTGCTGGGCTTATGGGTTAGCAATGGAATAAACCCAAAATGACAAGCTTTGAAGAAACCCTAGGCATATTTTATGGCTGATTACTTTGGTTGGGAACCAGCAGAAACTAACACAGAAACAGAGCAATAAGTAAAAAAAGAATCAGATTACCTCCAGTTAAACACACAACTTGTCGTTCATGCACTGTTGGCAATTTTGTTTTTTTAAATCAAATAAATAAATTTGCATCAACCAACACTGAGATTTAAAGTCAAAATGTAATCTCATGATCAGAGAGCATACAGACAGTGGCTAGTTTAACTTCAAAAATAAGAGTGGTGGTCAATATATTTACAGTCTAAAAGCATAGTCTGAATTTATCCATCAGTTTATGACTTTTCTATGATAATATTATGTGCCACTGTGAAAAGCTCTTCCAAGCCTGAATAGACTATCACTGGTGATCACCATCAACAGTTTATCAACTTAGCAGCAAAAGAGCCAAACAACATTTTCCTTTTCTGAATCATGGTATAGTCAACCTCTATGTGCTAAATTCCAACTTCAAAATAGATTGAAGTAAAGGACTAACAATGAGCATAAAATGCCTGATTAATCCATCTCATAAGTTCATGAACGAGTAGGAAGAAATATAAAGTTTCAAAGTAGAATACAAACGTGCTACCAATCTTCATCATAAATTATGCCGAAATTATGAGAGCTAAAATAAGGAGAACTATACCGTTACCACTGGTATCTAGTCTGGACACAATAAGGTGTCCGCAACCATCCACACTTCCCAACACCGAGTGACCAGGGACTGCAAATAATTTGAGAAGTCATCAACTCCATCAATAGGGTAAGCTAGCTAAGGTACAGACCGTATGTCATCTGTTAATGTCAATGCAAAGTCACGTACTTTCAGTTTCGGAGAGCACTATACTCTGAATTTCTGACCGATGAGGGCAGCGATTAACTAATGAAGAGTCCATGACCTTCAGAAAGTCAGATGATGAGCAATTAAATTGATGCGTCAGTAGTGAAATTATACAACGAACTAAGCTGATACGCAAAATTGAGACCTGCCTCTGCAAATTTGCAACGGCCACATACTTAGAATGTAATGAAATACCTGTGTCTGTACAGGAATGAGGAGGCTTTCTTTCCCTTCACTGACAGAGGAATTGTCCATAGGAATCTATCAATAAGATGAGACATTGAACCGCTCCTTAATTTTCTTAAACAGATCTAACATGAGCATCCAAAACAAACACTAATGACATGGATGATGGGACCTTGCTAGTTTTAGTACTCGTTCATCCAAAGTCATTGTTGTACCGGTCTAATCAAAATCACTCATAGCATAAAAAGGCCCTTTCCAACACATTTTAAGTTCTACACTTTCTTGTTTTGGAAGATCCTCTTCACAATTTGGCTCTTTTACCCCTTTTCACAAATTGATTCTTTTGACGAATCATATCGAACTTTCATTTAACAGCAGCTCCTCACAAGCGTTCCCATCTTTCATTTTTTAAAGAAGCACTTTTTCTAAATTGAAAATGCGAACAGACCCTATACAAAGGCACAGTTTGGTTCTAATCAGATTCCACATAACTTCACTTGTCACTACTCTTGTGAGTTTCAAAAACCACCTCGATGGAGTAATCATAGCGCATGGCAAAGGCACTGTTTCCATACATGGGAATATTAAAAAACAAGAGTCGGAAAGAAACTATTTATAACCCACAAAAAACTCACTCCCCCAATTGGTAATTCCTAAACCAAATAGGATATAACAAAGAAGAAGATAATCAAGTACTGGCTCCTGTTGAATTCAATAAATATTAACGAAGAAGATTATTAAAGAAAAATCAAGGCAAAATGCAAGTTATTAACTATCTCTACCAGGAGTTTGTACACGTGACAACCAGAGGCAATGTAGACCAAACAAGAGGAGCCATCCTCATTAACCTGAACGTACGACAAAAAAAGAAAAGAAAAGGGCAGACACATTTAAGATTATTACAATACTACATAAATATTGATAATTGAAGAGAGACGAGACGAGAAGAGAAAATACATGGAGAGCAAGGCGGGTGGACTGGAGATTTCCAGGTGAAGGATTCTCAATTAGAGTAGAAGGTACGACTGCCTTTCTCAGACTCCTAACCTCCAACACCATACTGCTTTCTTTAGGGCGTCGCCGCCGGCAAGCAAGTATCTAGTTTCCCTACTTTTAAACAAGAAGCGCACTTGGCCCTGAGACCGTGCCAGGGTCTATATCGAAGTTCCAACTTCAAACTCTTCACAGCATTTTCATATTCATCGTCAGAGGAAATTACCTGCGGTAAGCTTAGCAAAGAAAGGGTTTTGTGCACTACCTTTTGGGCCGGACCAGTCCTTTTAAAAAAAAAAACTGTTTTGGATGAATTATATTTTGGTCTCTGTTGATTTAACAATGATCCATTATGGTAGTTTACAATTTTTCAAACTGTTTCGAAAAATTTTCAATCTGCCCCTTCTCCTTTCAATTTTTTGCCTTATGTTCAAATTAAATTAAAATTGTTAACAAAAAAAACTAAAGAAAAGAGTTTTTACCATTCCTCCTCGTATAACACCATTAATTAAAATAGTTTTTTTAATTTATATTTTTTTTCAATTTCATCCTTCAACATTTGACTTATTAGTAATTGGACTTCATAATTTTTTTCGATTTATTTTTTATGAGATTATCGTAAAGTCATTATTGAACAGCAGGTTTAACAGGTTAACTCGGTTGAATTGAGTTTTTTTTTCTAATTGATATTTTTTCTCAATTTCATACTTTAATATTAGATTGATTGAGAATTACACGTCATAATTTGTTTCGATCTGCTTTGTAACTCCCGGGCAAAATTCCTATACTTTGATTTACTTTTTTATAAATAGGGGGGCACTGAGAGGAAAGTAAGGGGGGAGAAGGAAAGAAATTTGTGGGGTGATTTCAAGCTTTCCATCTCTTATTTCTTTGAATTAAAAGGTAACAAATCCTTTCATCTTAATTAAATTGATATATTTAGTACGTTAAGATTTTATTTAATTGTATTAGTGTATAATTATGGTATGGGTTATGAGGTTGAATGGGTTAATCTATGAAATTATGATGAATTAATGTTTAAATAGAATTTAATTGGTAATGAAATGAACCTGCAGGAGTGGGTGAGGTTACAGGAACCACTCAGCAGACAGGTTCAACTAGCAGGACGCAAACATCAGGTAGGTGTTTAATACCTTGAATATTTTTCTCTGAACTTTAGATATTTAAATTTTCATCGATCAATGAAATTTTATGTGGAATGCTGGTAGATTTTTCTATAATAATTTATTCTAAGAATAGGCAACTTGTGAACCAGCTATCTTGGTATGTAACTGGCGCTCTATGAATGGGCAGCTTGTGGCCCAACTATATTGGTATGGAACTAGTGATGATAGTCTAGTTGCACTAGTTTTGAAACTAAAGTTCTAGGATGTTGACATGTTTAGATTTTAAATTATTGATTTGTGAATAGTACTTGGAAAATAGTAGTAAATGTGGAATTTTTTGTGAGTAACTAATGTGTGTGTGTGTGTGTATTAATGCAAATGTAAATGCTTTAATTGACAATGATTATCTTTTAAAATCATTATACAAGTTCATCTCAATACCGCGCCTCTTAATAGTTTTAGAGTCTGTTATTACCAGTAGATTTTTTAGATATGTAAATTTTTGATAATAACATTACTTTCTGTATATTTTAAAGATTATAATGTTGTGTATGTACGAACTTAAATGGACTAACTTATTTAAACTTGCACTCTGCTGTGTAAATATTTTATAATTATAATGGTAATATATATATATATATATATATAAGCATGTAGTTAATATCATTTGTGTTAAAAAGTACTTAAAAGATTATATATGATTGAAGAAAGTATATTAAATCTATAATCTATAGTTTGTGTATCATGGTTAAGATAATTGTCTTTCTTCATTTTAGTAAAATGATTATTCTTTGAGTTGATATGCTAGAGGAAGAGAAATATTGTGAATAAGAAATGTTCTGGTAAAATAAAGAAAAAAAAATTCATGAATTCTAAATAAAAATACTTGAAACTTTGGGGGTGCTACATGCTTTCTACGAGGTCTAACCCCGGTTGACTCGAATGATTTTTTAATATTTTTTTAATTAATTTTTTTTAACTTCATCTTTCAACTATTGGTTATTGAGAATTGAGTTTTATAATTTGTTTTAGTGTATTTTTTATTGGGGTATACTAGTCTTATAACCCAAATTACAGATTTGACAGGTTAACTCGGGTTGATTGAGGTTATTTTTTAATTTTATATTTTAATATTACATTTATTAAAAATTAAATTTTATAATTTATTTTTTATAAAATTATCATGATATCTAATATAGTGTTTGATTGGCCAACTTGAAAGATCTTCACCTAGGCATCGCATGACCACTTGCACTAGAGTCTGACTTGAAAGATGAAAATGGCCCAATAGGAGGAGGCCCCAGTGCTGCCTCTGCAGGTTTTATCTTACAAAAAGTGGCAATAGTGTCGTGACCACTATGCAACTCCAATTGCAATCTCTTCTCCTATCCATGACCCCAAAACCTAATTCTAGTTAGCTTTTAATTTGTTCAGTGCATCA
>Ga0325402_1003316_pt1 | contig 14496 bp, 9 predicted proteins | sample PopdelMetagenome_22_FD_207212 | JGI IMG/M metagenome (GOLD analysis project Ga0325402, IMG submission 207212) | Populus deltoides microbial communities from Bellville, Georgia, United States - Xylem-PdKOR-R3 | ecosystem: Host-associated > Plants > Phyllosphere > Stem > Wood/Secondary xylem... | reverse complement strand
ATACGTGTATTCTAATAGACACGTGGAGCGCAATGGTCAATGCGGTGATCTTATAAGATTTTGTAGAAAACGTGGCATTATCCAGTGGCACAGTTCTCGATACATGTTTATTATTATTATTATTATTTTTGTGATGGGAAGATATATTCTTCTGTGCATGGGGCGCGGATGGACTGGTGGCAATTTTCTTTTCTAGTTTGGTCTAGTTTTTTTTTCGAAAAGGTAGATAAATATAGTGTATTTAACAATTATGCTAATTTTTAATATTGTAGTTCGAAAAAAATAAATTTTTTAAAATATTTTTAGTTATTTCTAATTAGATTCTATATATGTTTAGATAAAATTATTAATGAATAAAAAATAATTTTAAAAAATTTGATTGAAATTAATGATGAAATTGCTAATTAAAAATAACTAAAAGAAGATAGGTGGTGATTTCATAATTTCAAATTAAATAAGAAGTGTGTGATTATTAATAAATAAGAAATATAGTGAAATAATATTAAGATCATGGTTTTATTATTCTATTAAACTAGTTGCAATCTCATTAATAACATAATTCATTCACCATTATTCATGGCTTTATGAATATGGCATAAATTTAGTTAAAATATTATTAAAAACAAAATTTGGATGGTGATCAAAATTTGCAAATGCATGATCTTCCTGGGAACTCCTTCAAATATAGTTATATATTGATGAGTGTACATGTGTGAATACTTATTCTTGATTTCTTAGTTGTTCTCGACACTAGAAATCTGGTAAGTGATATCTTTCATCTTTACATGGATTTAAAAGTCTATACTAATTTGGATATCAAAACATCTATCAAATAATATTTTTCTACGATAATAACTAATGAATTTGTAAGTTATTTCACAAAAAAGATTATCCAGAAAAATAGTTAAAATAACTTGTTATCTCCATCTTCATCGTCATCATCCATATCCATATCGTTACTAACATCACCACCACCAGGCATCAATGATTTATGGAGATTTATAGCCCTACCCTTTGCACAGATGCTTCCAACTCCAACAAGCATTCCCCATAGATGCTCACACATGAAGTAAAAACAGAGAGTATTTATTAGAGACATTGATGCGATCCAGCCATCTAAGGATCCATTGGAGGTTTTAGTTGGTCCAGTTACTAGGCTTAGGGCTAAGAAGTTCAAAGAAGCTTTCAATGGACTTCTTCAAGAGACATGAGCTAAGGTAAACTTCAAGAGGATTTGTAATAATAAAGAGCAAGCCTTGATTAATCTAATTCATGTTTAAGAGGGGCTTGTTGGTGGAACCAAGACCATTACACAAGGATTGGGAGAAAAAGACTAGATTCAGAGAGTTTGACCTTTCGTTACACTTTTGATCATAACTGGAGCTACAGATATAATTTTGATGTGATTCTAGTTGTTCTGGAAACTAGACTTTCATACCTTTCCAACGGTATATGTCACACCTTCTAATTCATTAAAATGAGAGAGAACTATCCGTTTTAAGTTGGCTTTTGTTGCTACCAGACAGAATACGGAAACAACGAACTTGTCTTATTTAATTAGTTGGGCTATCAAACTTTATTTATTTTGAGAGGAGACATTTTATTTAGGTCTTAGACTTGTTTATTTTAATTATTTTGGGCTAATTTTAGCATGGGTTGATTATTATTTAAATTGGGCTTATGTGAGACCCGTTAGGGAAACTAGAGTTTGAGCTTGGAGTTTAAATACTCTTTAGGAATAATTTTAGGGCAGATTTTTTATGATATTTTTAGCATTGTAGCCGAATTTTTGGTTGCTCAATCTTGGTTCTTGATTGAACTTTTAGCTCTTCATAGAATTGACCATTCCTTACTGTGAATTTATACTTTATTTGCTCGTCTCCGGATGTAGGCGTTGTGATCGAGTTGGTTTATAGTCTTGTTGACTTGGAGCAAGTTTTCCATTGTGATAAGCTCATTCAAATCTCAACAAACTTGGATTAGATTGATCTTGGGGTCGCGAATTCTATTAAATTCTGCTAGGGTTTGCAACAGACAGAAATCGAGTCAGTGGGGGAGAGAGGACGTTCTTCTACCTCCATCCCCATAAAAAGCTTTTACCCTCAGAGCATCTCCAACACAGCAGCTAAAAGAATAGGCAAAATGAAAAAAACTATACTTTTACCTTTTATTTTTGCTTTTAACCATTCCAACCGGTAAGCTATATGAATAGCTAAAATAGCTATTCTTGTTTTGAAGTGTCATTTCTACATTTCTCTGTAGAAAAGCTAAAAGTAAATGAAAGGATGTTTCTCTATTGACTAACATTCTTTTCCTTTATTTTGTATCTGTTGGCCAACCTTTGTTTTCCTCTTTAAAAGCACAACAGAAGGAAGAAAACTTACCTGGAAATTTCAAAGCCTTGCATTGTGCCTCACCTTCTATATGATTTAGAAAAACAAAAATCAATTGTCCTCCAGTTAATTAATAACATCAATTGTGTTAATTAGCTGAAATCAAAAGATACGCTTGCTTAAAGAATTTTTCTATTTTCTTTTTTGCATCTCTTGATTCTTGAGACCTTTTGTTGTTAATTTGCTATTTGTGATAATTTTTATTTCTTTGTTATTTTATGTTTTTAATATGGGTTAAGAAAGATAGTTTTTATTTATGTTTTTGTTTTTGATAAAATTGAGAGAAAGTAATGATGGTAGCTAATATTGATAAAAACATGGAGTGACATATCTTAAATTTATTTTTGATTTCTTGTTTTAATTTATGGTTAATCAGATTTTGTCTTGTTGAAAATGCAACTAAACTAGTATATCAATCATTTTTTAGTTCCAAAAAATGGCCAAATTGTAATGGTTGTATGATTAGAATAATGTTAGAATAAGTAGGAGGCAATGCTTATTATTAATTCACTTTATGGAAAATATAAAATTGCTAGACATTGAATGCGAGCTTCCTTTACACCCTCTTATGAGGTTTTAACTTGAGTGTTTTTTTTTTATAATGTAGATGGATTCAAATTTTCCAAGCTTTTTTACTAACTTTCTTATGAGCTAGTCAGAAGATATTCTCTCTCAACCAAATGATTTTAATCAATTAATTGATGACTTAACATACTCGAATTTAAATGTCCATACAATAAAAAAATCACAAAGAAGTAAAAACTTCTCACTAGAGGAAGATTGTTTACTTGTCTTTGCATGGTTAAAGACAAGCAAATATCAAATTACAGGAGTTGAACAACAAACAAAACAATTCTGAGCTCGAGTACATGCTTACTTTGTAGATAATGGATGAAACTTGAATAATCATTCTCAAATAAGCATCTCAAGTAGATGACAAGAAATAAATAGAGAAGTCGGTAAATTTGTTGGATTTGCTACTCAAATTGAAAATCATCAGCAAAGTGAAATGACAGAAGAATCAAGGGTAATTTTAATATTCATTTTCATGTTAAATTGTTTAACACATATTTTAACATTACTGAATTTCTCTATTTTTTTACCAAATTAATGATGCTCGATAAATGTATGCTTCTTGCGTTGGCAAACGATTTCAACTAGAACATTGTTGGGTTATCTTAAGAAAAAAACCCAAATAGCAATTTGAGTATGCAAGTCAACATCAAAGGTCAAACAAGAAACAAAAAAGTCATGTCAATGCAAGTCCGGCTTCATCAGCTCCATCTACCCATGATTCTGTTAGTTTAGGAGAAGATAGTGAACCGTTGATTTATCAAGATAGACCAATTGGTCAGAAGGCTGCAAAGGAACGACTTAAATGTAAACAAGGAAAAGATAAAGTTGGGGAGATAACTGTAACAAATCTTTTACAGCAATTTAAGGATACTTTTTTGAAGTTCTTCTAACACTTAACAATAATAAATAGGATTAATTAACTTAAAAGATAACAACCATAATGAAAAAAAAACATAAAAACTTGAAAATTATGATAACAAAAGAAGTTCAAATCTAATGATTCTACTCATTGTCATATTGTTCCCACAAATGTTCAATCAAATCTTCTTGTAGTTAAGAGCTAGGTGCTCTATCCCTGATTCGATTATGAGTTTGAAGAAAATCATGTAGTTTTGGTATTTCATCATGTGACACTGATATAAAGGAATTGACTTCACGTTCATGGTCAAATCCAAGGTTCATTGCTCCTTCATCCTCAATAATTATATTATGCATTATTATGCAAGCTTTCATAATATTTGCAAGCGTTTCTTCATCCCAGTATCGCACAGGTCCACATACAATTGCAAAACGAGATTACAGCACCCCAAATACCCGCTGCACATCCTTTCTTGCAGATTTTTGCTTACTTGCAAAATATTTTCTCTTTGCTCCTAATAGCCTTGAGATTGTCTTAACAAAGGTTGACTAATTAGGATAAATCTCATTTGCTAAATAGTATCCCATTGTATATTAATGCCTATTAATTGTATAATTAATAGAAGCAGTACGACCTTCAGTAAGTGCAGCAAAGACAAGTGACTGATCAAGAACATTAATATCATTTAGTGATCCAGGCATTCCAAAAAAGGCATGCCATATCCAAAGATCTTGTGAAATGACCGCCTCTAGAATTATAGTTGGTTTACGATAATGACAAGTATACATCTCATGCCATGCAATCGAGCATTTCTCTCATTTTTAATGCATACAGTCAATGCTCCCTAACATCCCTAGAAATCCACGCTACTCTCCAATTGATAATAATCGACAAATATAGAACTCGTTTGGTGCCCTTAGACACCAATCACCAAAATATTTTACGATTGCTTTGACGAAAGCTCTAAGACTTTCTATCGAAGTGGTTTCCCCAATTCAAAGATATTCATCAGTAAGATCTGCAGGAATACCATATATAAGTATCTTATGAGTTGCAGTTACCTTTTGAAGGCAAGATAAACCAAGAACACCAAGAGCATCTGTCCTTTGTTTGAAATATGGATTATGAGCTTCAACTGCATTTGCGATCCGAAGAAAAAGACGACGATTCATCCTAAATCTTCTTCAAAATTGACTTTCAATGAATTTAGGATTTTCAGCAAAATAATCATTATATAGCCTTAACTCACCTTCTGTTCTATTACGATTAACAATATTGTGGCCAAGAATAGAGCCACAATACTCTGTTCTCTGTCCTTGATTATTCGATTCTTCTTCAGTAACCACTGCGGTAGCAATTTGAAAGGCGAACATAAGAGTGTCATCATCAAAATCAAAAGCATCATAAAAATTAAAATTAGAATGATTCATGATGAATTTTAATGAAATATAATAAAGATTGGAGAGAAGAAAATGATGAGAAAAAATATTTAGGTATATGAAAATATTTATAGATGGATTATTTTTTCAAATTTTGCAATCTTAGAATATTGATGGTTATTTTTTCAAAATTTGAAATATTAAAATTTAAAATGTTGACGGTTTTTTTCAAAGTTCGAATTTTAATTTACTTTTCAAAAATCAAATTTTAACAGTAACATATAAAACTAAAAATTCACTACCAGAAAACCGGAGAAAACCAACGAAATTACCAACGAAAATATTTCGTTGGTAGTTATTACCGACGGACTAAATTCCATCTTAAAATCTGTCAGTATATACCGACCGTATCTCCGACGGACTATACATTTTGTTTGGAAAGATAGAACGGCATGGTGACGTGGAGTTTTTTCAGATGATTTTATCGACAGAATGACCGAGGGATTCAAACTAAGATAGTCGTACAGTGACATGACACTGTCACTGACAGAATCACCGATGGAATCACCGACAGAATGTATCCGTCGGTGATTCCATCGGTAAAAACCATTATATACACCCCCTCTGTCGACACTCTCTTCCTCTCTTTCTCCTTCTTCTTCTTTCCCATCCCACCTCTCCCCTCCCAAACTGCAGCCAACCACCTATCCCAACTCTTCACTATTCTCAACACAAGCACTCAGGTTTCTTATATCTTGTACGTGGTCACAATATCCGTTTCTTGTGGATTTTATTATTTTTTTTTATAAGTAAATCTATTCTTTTTAGTTTTGACATTTAAATGTGAATTTTATCGGTTTTTTAGTATATATATTTTGTTAACATATGTACTTGTTTGATTGTTATTTGTCAAAGAAACTTGTACTATGAATGTATAATTTTGTAGTTGTTATAGTTTGTTTTAGATTTTGTCAAATTATATTTGTTTGTAAATTGTTGAAATTTTGTTTGAATTACACTGAATTAAATGTGTTGTAATGAAATAAATAATTAATAGCGAGTTTAACAGGTCTTTTTTAATTGTTATCAATTCTATTTCGAAGTTGTGATTTCTGTAAATTTATATATGTATAAATTTGTATGTATGAACGTTGATAGTTGATAATTGATAATGAATATTTAATATAAGTGTTGTTTTAGTTTGTTTGATAATGTCGGGGAAAACCAATATTTTTGTTATGTTTTATAGAGGTTCAATAGAAGTCATGGATGATCGTTAATGGATGTATCAGGACTCACCCCAAGGATTGCGGAGGATGGATTATTGTAACGGTGTCCAGGGTTTTATTAATTTCGCAACATCTATTCCGAGGAATTTTACTAATGGCGGTATTAGGTGTCCATGCAGGAAGTGTAAAAATTTAAAGTTTCTGCATCAAGATGTTGTAATGATGCATCTTCTAACCAAAGGGTTCATGGAGGATTACCTGTGTTGTTATGCATACGGAGAACTATTTGTTCCTGATGAGATAATAGAAGAACAGGTGGTTGGCTCAACTTCTAGTGCTAGCAACATGCATGAAGTTGGAAATGAGAACAGTAATCCTTACAGGAATATGGTTGTGGATGCAATGAAAATGAGTGAAGGTAATGTCAAGGAATGTCCAATCGTAGAAGAAGAACCTAATGCAGATGCAACAAGGTTTTTTGATCTGTTGAAAGATTCTGATGAACCATTATGGGATGGCTGCACGAACCACAGTAAATTATCAGCCGTAGCACAGATGTTCACCATCAAGTCAGATCACGGGTTAAGTGAGGCCAGTTATGACAAGATTATTGAATGGGCGAGAAGCATTTTACCTGAAGGGAAGAGGCTAAAAGAGAACTTCTATGCTGCCAAGTCCATGATGAAACTCCTCGGTTTAAGATACTAGAAAATTGATATATGCCCTAACTTATGCATGTTATACTACCTTGAAAATGCTGAGATGACCGAGTGCATGACATGCGGGCATTCCCGTTACAAACCCTGAACTGGTAAAGGGAAGACTCTCGTGGCATATAAAAAACTTAGATACTTCCCAATCACACCTAGACTGTAGAGGTTATTCATGTCACCAAGGACTACTGAGCACATGACATGACATCAATCACACCATATTTGTCTTCGTCCGTTGATTGATGAGTTGACACAGTTGTGGTTCTTTGGATCTTTGACTTATGACATCTCGAGGAAACAGAATTTTGTTATGAGAGCGGCTTAGATGTGGACTATCAATGATTTCCCAGCTTATGGAATGGTTTCTGGTTGGAGCACGCATGGAAAGCTAGCATGTCCATATTGTATGGAGAACAACAAGGCATTCACGCTAACAAACGAGGATAAAGCTTCTTTTTTTTACTGTCACCGTCATTTATTGCCGCCGAATCACAGGTATAGAAAGAACAAAAATGATTTATTTATTGGCAAAGTTGAAAAGGATGTTGCACCCCCACGTCTTTCCGGTGAAGAATTGTTTGATATTGTGTTAGAGTATGGTGACATTGTGTTTGGTCTCCAATCAGGTAACCAGAAGTTTCCTGGTTTTGGTTTGACCCATAATTGGGTGAATCGAAGTATCTTTTGGGAGCTTTCTTATTGGAAAACCAATCTTCTCCGCCATAACCTTGGCGTCATGCACATTGAAAAGAACTTGTTTAAGAACATTTTCAACACCGTCATGGATGTGTAGGGGAAGAAAAAGGACAACATCAAGTCTTGATTGGATGTAGCACTGTTCTGTAACCGTAAAAATATGGAGTTGGTTTGTGATGGGTCACGGGTCACAAAACCAAGAGCAAGTTTCATGCTAGAGAAAAACGCACAACTACTTGTCTACAAATGGCTTAAGAGTTTGTGTTTCCCCGATGAACATGCCTCGAACATATCAAGGCTGGTTAACACGGAGGAATGCAGATTATATAGAATGAAGAGTCATGACTGTCATGTGTTTATGCAAACACTCATCCCATTAGCTTTTCGTGATTTGTTGCCAAAGGGGATATAGGATGCACTAACGGAGATCAGTCATTTCTTCAGAGATATATGCTTCAGCAAGTTGAATGTTGATCACATTGAAAGGTTTGAAAAGAATATCGTCGAGACAATATGCAACTTGAGATGATATTCCCTCCATCATTTTTTGACTCAATGGAGCATCTACCCATACATTTATCGTTTGATGTAAAAGTTGGAGGACCGGTCCAATACAGATGGATGTATCTATTTGAGAGGTACTTGTTCAATCTTAAAAAAAAGGTTAAGAACAAGGTGCATGTTGAGGCGTCAATATGTAAGGCCTATATTGTTGAGGAGATCTCAACATTTATCTCATACTATTTCGAACCTCATTTGAGAACGAGGATCAACCGTGTTCCACGGCATGATATGGTGGTGAAGTGCCTTCAAGTGGGAACTTGTCAATATTTTCCAATCCTGGACGACCCACACCTAAAAATACCGTGAGGGGAAGATATTTGTCTGAAATAGAGTTCAGACAAACACACAACTATGTCCTATTTAACTGTGATGAGCTGAGACCCTTTATTAAGTAAGTAGATGTTCGACTTAAACTTTGTCAAGAGTGTATTATTTATGTTTTATGATACCATAAACTCATATAATTTGGAACAACCTTGCAGGCAACATCGACGATACTTATTGTCCAATAACTCACAGCTGATCGAATCCTAGATCTTTCAATTACAAGATGAACAATTTGCCACATGGTTTAGAACACATGTAAGTCCTATCACAAACTCATTATCTTTTGCAATGTAATTAATTGCATGCCAATTTTACATAATATCCGTTTATTGATAATTGTTGTATTTAATCTACAAGGTTTATCAAATGGGAGGTAGTGCTGCTATTTCATTGTCTTTACTAAGCCTGAGCCTTAAAAGAAAAGTCAAGTGTTATAACGGGTATTTTGTCAATGGATATGTCTTTCATAGTGAAGAATATAGGCATGGAAGAAAGACATACAACAGCGGTGTTTGTATTAAGGGATCGACTTTTAGTGAGTTTGAAATTAACTACTACGGTAGATTGGAAGAGGTCATCGAACGGTAATATCATAGCGAGCAGAATAGAGTGTTTTTATTCAAATGCTATTGGTAAGACACAACTGACAAAGGAATCAGAGTAGATCCTCACTATGGTCTCGTTGAAATCAACTCAAAAGCTAGACACCGTAACGTAAACGACGTCTTTGTTTTTGCAAAGCAATGTCAACAAGTTTATTACACATACACCCCTTCCTTTAGAAAGGACCGATCAAGAGTTGATTGGTTATTCGTTTTAAAAACAAAACCCAAGGGTCATGTCGAGGTTGTTTAGGATGAGAACGAAGACACAAGTGTGATAGATGAAGTCTTTCAAGCTAATGAGTTGGTTGAACCATACTGAGTTGCTCCTTCGATTGACTAAGAAGAAAATTCAAATTTTCATGTTTTCAGCAATACTCTTGTTGATGTTGACGCAGAGGAGTTGAATGTTGTTATGAACTCTACTAGTGGACCAAAGAATGTTGTTGAAGAAGATGATAACAAAATTGAAGATTGCGATGAAGCTGATGATAACAATTAAATTGAGGACGAAGATAAAAATTCTGACTAACTAAACATGTTCTAAAGCCTTATTTTTATAATTTAATAATTTGGAACATGAAATATTTATTCTTCTTTAATGGTCAGCTCTTGTTATTGTGCTGCGTGTGCTGTAAAATTGCAATTCAAGATTTTGTGACACGGTTACACAAAAAAATAAAAAAAATTTACGGTTTCACCGACGGACTACAACTTGTCGGTATTTCACAAAGAGTTGAAAAACAATTACGGAAGTGTGCCATAATCCCCGACGGAGTCACCGACAGCTTATAACCCATTAGTATTTCACAGAGAGTTGAAAAATATTTACGGGATTGTGCCACAATCACTGATGGGTACACCAACGGACTATAACCCGTTGGTATTTCAAAGGGAGTTCAAATAAATTTACGGGATTGTGCCACAATCACCGACGGAATCACTGATGGAGTTACCAAATTACATTACCGACAGACTCACCGACGGATTACGCACATCTCGAAGCATAGCATGTCAGACGAGTGTCTGTCAGCACAAATATCAACGGATTTTTCGACAGATCGAAAAGTCAGGCGGGATTTTTGAACTTTTTTGGTGCGCATATCAATTAATTTCCGACGGTATTACCGATGAAATTTAATGTCACCGACAACAATTAATGTCCGTCGGTAATTCTGTCGGAAATATTGCCATATAAAACACCCCCTTCCCCCCATTTGGTTCATTTTTTTCTCTCAGCTCAGCTTCTCTTCTTCTCTATTTCTCTTTTCCTCTCCAGTTGCATTTGGCTTTTTGAAGAGATTTACCCCTATTTGGTGGTAGTTTTAAAAGGTATGTATTCCTTTTTCTTTATCTTTGTATTTTTTTTTATTTTAATCATGATTATTTTTTTTTGTGTTCTTTGTTTTGTGTATTGTTTGTAGATAAAATCTTAAATTCAACACACTATTAAGGTAAGCATTTTTTATTCCCAAATTTATTTTGAATTGATATAGTGTTTTTTAGTTTTGTGTATTGTTTGTTTTGTGTTAAGGTTGTTTTATATGGTGTTTTTTAGTTTTTTCATTTTATTTATTAATTTTATGATATTATTGTTTGTATTGCTATAATTGTTATTGTTGAATTTATGTTAAAAATATTAATTTATATATAGAATTACATTTAATTAGTTTATCTTAATTTAGAATATTATTGTTTACCTGTCATTGTTATTACTTGTAACTCTATGTACTAATTTAACAATGAATGTTCATAGTTGAAATTGATTCTTTTACTTAAATTTTGTTATATGATGTTATTGAATAGATGTTTTGTGTTGATGATGAGTTGGGTTGAGATCCAGGATGATTGGATCGGGATGTGAAATAAAATTGGAAGTATAATATGATTTTGTCGATAACTTGGGACCCCTTAGTATAGGGAAGACTCTGTCCAATTTTTTTTAAAATAATCAAAGTTAATTATTTAATTATTCGTATAAATTTATGTAGATATGTAGAAAGAAATCTACAGCACGTTGTCAGAAGACGGTTGCAGCTAGTTCTTCTAGCAGCGAGGAGGACGTATACTTAGGTGCTGATCACGGCGAGAAATCTACGCCAACTTGTGATGTTGCCTCTTCTAGCGCGGTTTCACAGCGCAGAAGCGGTGTGCCTTCATAGCGGGGTCAATTCACCCGCAAGTACAAGACACAATGGAAGGATGACCTCTCAATGTAAGTTTGTTTAGGTTTTACTTTTTTATATATACTTATAACATAATTTATGAATAACTAATTAATATTATTACTTTTATTTAATTTCAGGTTCACAAACATTGAGGCTGCAAGGGCTATAACATTGGCGTTTAAATCATCGATGGAGATTTCATTGTTTCAATGGAGCCAGGTTTCCAAACATCCCGAGTGGAAACCTAATATCGATGCATAGTTTAAGCGATTTCAGGTCGGTGTTACTTTTTCATTTTCAGCTTATTTTTAATAAATAATTTTTATAATTTTATATCTTGTAATATTTTTATTTTATATAAATTATTTATATACACAGAATAAATTTGAGTGGGATAGGGCGAACAACACTGTTTTGAGGAGGGTATGGGAGAATCACGCGGCAACTAGGTAACATCGAAAATAATATTTATTTTTGTTTTATAATTTTATGTTTTAAATTCTAATTTGTTACTATGGAAGTGGGTTGCGTGATTTTTGGTATGACACAAAAATAAAATAAAAAAGAAACGCGAGGAATAACGGTCTTGAAGGATGGAATGAGGTAGCGGTTTGGCGGGAATTCAAACCGCCATTCATCTCGAGGGAAATATGAACGACATATATTGAGCACGTGACCTTAGAGCGGTTCTCACGGCGCTCACAGTCCGACGCCGACAACCGGAACCGGCAAATTCATGGTTCGGTGACCACGCACACTGGTGGATCCGTCCCATTCAGCGCATATGCAAAGCAGATGGTAAGATTAATTTTAATGAAATATATCGTTAATTAATTTGTCGTTTCTTATTAAATAACTTTCAACCTATTTTTTCCTCAGAGGCTGCATCTCTTGGACGTGAGCCGAGTCCAATGGAGCTGTTTGTAGAGATGCATGTGCGGAGTCAAGACCGTCAAAAGGGGGTGCAGCAGTTTATGGACAATCGTGCTCAGCACTTTGTGGTATGTTCGTTCATTCATTTTATTTTGTAAGTTATTATTTTCTTGAATTGCATCTTGAATTGCATATGATGATTTTTTAAAAAAATTTCAGGAGATCTATAATAACCGATTGAGGGAGAGATATGGGGACAATCCTTCGACCCATCCAGATTTCGATCCAGATTTGTGGATGGAGGTGAGATCGTCTGGTGGACCCGATAAAAATCGGGTCTACGGGCTCTCCAACACTACGGCTGAAAACTTGCGTTTGGCTCGTAGTGTCTCAACCGTTGGGAGCACTCCATCAGTATCGAGCACCTAGTCTGAGGAGCTCACTGCCTTGAAACAACAATATCAACAACTCTCGACGAATTATAATGAGCTCCGTCACATAGCCATGGAGATGAGATCAAAGATGGGTGATGATACTTGTGCAGAGTCTTTTTGGCCGTACGGTCCCGGGAACAACCAGCCTCCTCCTCCTCCTCTTCCAGCTCCGCCGCTATCCTAGTTTAATTTTGTTTTTTAAACATATTAAATTTGTAATGAATATTTGGATGACTATTATTTAACATTATTTTAATATTTTTAATGTTTAATCCAATTTTATTTGTTTATTATAGTTTTACTATTAATAAATTATTTTTTATATATATTTTAAATCGATACCGAAGGCTGTACTAACGGATAATATCCGTCGGTGATTCACAGAAAGTTGCCAAACAATTGCCAGCCATGCCATCATTACCAACGGATAATATCCGTCGGTGATAACATATAGACGGCTTTACCGACAAATAATATTCGTCGGTATTTCACAGAGAGTTGCCACACAATTACCACCAATGCCATAATTACCGACGGATTGTCCGTCGGTAATTACCGTTGAAAATTCAGACGGATTTATTCCATCGGTAATGTTCCCACTGGAAAAAAAAATTTTGGCGCGCGTATCCGTCTGTAAGACCGTCGGTGTTCCATCGATGGGTTGGTTTTTTTATTTGCGACAGAATTAGCGACGAAAAGGGGAATTACCGACGACTATTATACTGACGGACGTGTTCTGTCGGTAAGGCCGTCGGTAATTATTTCACCGACAGAGTTCATTCCTGTCACCGACGGAATGAGTCCGTCGGTAAAACTGTTTAATGGTGTAGTGATTAAAAATATTCATATAAATAAATTTTAAATTTAAAAGTTTTCAATTTAACTTAAAATTATATCTCTTAACTTTCATATTACCTTCATTAATTTTATAAATTACTCATATTAATTATATAATTAATAACATCATAATTATATTATATAAAAAATAACTAAATTAGTTATATAATTATATTAAAATTAATTTAACATAAAATATAATTGTCTCTTCTAAATAGCTTTTTACCAATGGAATGCACATAAACAAAAAAAAACTATATTTACACTATTCAAAAAGCTATTTTATCAATTTGACTCTTTAATATAGCATTTTTTATTGGAGATGCTCTCAGTATCCCTCTTTAACTAAAATTTAAATTTATTTTAATTTTTAACATATGCTTGCATCGGACAATAAAAATCCACATGATTTTTTTAATGTCTAATTTTCAATAAATAAAATATATATTAATGATAATTAAATTTTAAAAATATAAAGTTACTCGAACTAATCTTAAAAAAGACTACAAAAATTGTTTGATTTATATCAAAACAATATAAATACAATTTTATTTATATAGATTGAAGTATGTATGCATTAGGGTATGCATATCTTTCCCTGTCTTCATCCCTTCCTCTAGGAAGACGCTCCACACCCACCCTAAGGAAAAAATAAAACAAAAATCAAGTGTATTATTCTCATTCTCTTTGGGAATCGAAAGAAACACACACACACAAATATATACATGCGTGACTGTGATAATCTTCTGAAAATAATAGAACTGAGAATTTTATACTGATATAATGCAGGATCAAGTACACACCCAACATAAAATGAAAAGGACGACGATTGCTAACAAAGGATCA
>Ga0325402_1003315_pt1 | contig 14496 bp, 11 predicted proteins | sample PopdelMetagenome_22_FD_207212 | JGI IMG/M metagenome (GOLD analysis project Ga0325402, IMG submission 207212) | Populus deltoides microbial communities from Bellville, Georgia, United States - Xylem-PdKOR-R3 | ecosystem: Host-associated > Plants > Phyllosphere > Stem > Wood/Secondary xylem... | reverse complement strand
TTGTCTTTTAGTCTAGGTCATTTAACAGTGCAGTTAAGATTTTAATTTTGTCATTTAATGGTGCAATTTGGAATGAGCAGGCAGTGTCGGTTCTAGGAAGAATGGAAAAAAAAAAGTCGTAAATATTATGTGGGCACAGGAAGGTGCACAAGGACAGAATCAACAAATTGTACAATGCACACCCTAACCAGTAAATAAGTATTTCAGAAATCTCAAGTACAAAAATGAAAAACTTCTCGCAAAATATGATGCCACTCTTGTCAATTTCTCTGTGCAAAGCGGATGGCAGATAACAACAGATTCCAAAGAGGAGTGTTTGTTGTGAGAAGGTGGCCAAACTGAGGTCAAACATCTATCTTTGTCATGATACAACAGCATAAGTAAATTAATAAGTAGTTGATTCGCAAATGGATGCCAGGAGAAATCAAAACGCACCAAGCTCATTTGCGCCGTCTGTTTGAGGCCAGCTCAGGATTGCCTTTTCTCATCATGGCTACAAACTCTTCGTAGTTAATCCTTCCATCCTGCAAAAGGAGTTGAGAAAATATTATTCATGATTTCAAAGAGGCAATTTTGAAATATGGTTGTATCTCCCACAGTGTCAACATTGCAAATTAACATTATCAGGGGCGATGACCACCCCCCCACCCCCCCGCCGGGAGCTTCTTGCGACTATTTTGGTAAAAAAGAGGTCCCAGTTCCTCACTAATTTAAATGACAGTTTTAGAAACCAAATTCTCTAGGGCATGAAACAACTGTGCACGCAAATCACTTCTGGAGATTAGTTCCACAGACAAGTTTTGGTAAACGAAACTACATTTTTCTGTTCCTTGACCTCAAAAGAAGCAAAATCAGCAGAAAACATAGATTAAGCAAGAAACGCACATGGTCTGTGTCAACTTCTGCAATGATCTCTTTTATTGTTTTGGAATCACCCATATTATATTTCATAAGGGCTTGCTCCAACTCTTCCATTGTGATGTACCTATATATAAACACAAGATAAACCAATGTTCACATACAAGTACAGGGGGGGGGGGTGAATTCACAGAAGTACAAAGTGATAGAGAAGTAAAAGTAAATACCCGCTCTTGTCCTTGTCAAAATATTCAAAGGCCTTGTATAGATGGTCCTCTCTTTCCATTCTATTCATGTGCATGGTAGCTGTTATAAACTCAATGTAATCAATTGTTCCGTTTCCATCAACATCAGCCTGAAAAAGCAGCTCATCAATCTCATCTGAACCACAGAACAGATCATCAAAAGGAGAAACAAACACGCATCTAATGTTTCTGAGGAAACCATAAAGATCTGCCTTAGAAAAATGTTGCATTTCTCTGCTGTTGATTTGAGCTATTCCTTCATTCTTGAACATTATAATTACATTTTAAAGCTATAAGATGAAAGAAAAGGTTCCATTTTCCTAATTTATAACAGTCCATGTGATGAATATCCACATTAGTTCTCAATCCTAATGGCTTCCTTCTTTAATCCTGATCAGAAACTAGAGCTCCTGTCTGTGAAGAGTCGACTGCTTAAACTAAATAAGGATTGAGAATGATAAATGTTCCTACAGGATTACACTCAATTGCTCTGTGTGCTTGAATAGAATAAAAAAGAACATGAAGGCACCATTAAGCTCAGGCAGACATAAAGAACAGAAAAGAATATATTGTACCGCTTCCATTAACTGCCTCACTTCGGACTCAGAAAGCTTAGTACCCAGTTTTGGAAGACCAGCTTTCAACTCTTCAAAAGTGATTGTTCCATTGTTGTCCGTGTCCATAGATTTGAACATTTCCTTCAAGCCCATAATTTCTTCCTCGGAAAGGTTTTCGGCAATTACCTGAAGAAAGAAGAGACATTTGTCTCTACAATAAGAATGACAAAACATTTTCTTTTCTGCTTTATCCTTTGGGTTTCTTTGCATTTAGAAAAACAACATAGCATCCCAGCTTGAACTTTCCAATTTTGGATGATCATCCATTAAAAACTATGACAATATAAATTTCAACCAAAGAGACAATTTCTCACCTTCAGTGCTATTTTTTTAAGTTTGTTCATAGCCCTGAATTGTTTCATTCTAGTTAAAACAGCAATATCAAGAGGCTTATCAGAGGCACCATCTTCTCGCATCCATGGATGATCTGCATTGCATGGCATTTTTAGTCTAATCAAGTCTCCACCATTTACAAAGGCAAAAGAACTTGAGGCAAAACTATGGACAACATGTATTCAAAGAGTGGGAAGGAGGTAAAATGAAGATAATATTGGCAGTTCTCAATAGTAGCCAATCTTATTTTTACAGGGGGGATGGCTTGGTCACTTGGATCAAGCAAGAACAAGCAAAGATGCCAGGTTCCGACCAACAACAATGAAAACAAGCACATGGAACTTCATGCAATCATAACTCCAAATCATGAACCACGGCACAAACTTTGGGGTGTGAGTGTAGTTGGATCTTTCTCCTTTCTTTCTTACTTTCTTACTTTTTTCTTTTGCATGGAGGGCATATGAAACAGTGAATAAAAGAACATAGGGAAGAAGAAATCAAATGCAGGACTTTAGGAGTTTATAAATAAAACCTTAAAACCGTTTGCATCTCCAAAAAGAACTTGCTTAAGGAGTAAGACTTACTTAGAACTTCAACTGCTGAAAGTCGTTCCTTTGGATCAGCTCTTAGCATCTGTTTCACGAGATCTTTGGCACTACTAGATATGGAAGGCCATGGATCAGAGGAGAAATCGATATGTCCCCGGAGAATAGAATCAAAGATGGCCTGTTCAGTCTCTGCATATGAAACAAAGAAAAAGGTGAGAGGCACATCCACTCACCACATCTAAGTATTGTACATTATCAATTAGTTTGGTCATCATGCACTCCAAAAATGGAGTAGAAATCTTAGCTACAACTTTATTAATACAAACTTAATTTACAACCAGAAAAAATTCAAGTTCTGCCAAATATCTTCTTCAGAAATGTTGCAAATATATAGCATATATAATAAAAACAATGATATCAGCATTAACAATGTATCCGAATTATGTAATCTCAATTAAGTTCAAAAGCCACACCTCCCCAGAATGGTGGAACACCACTCAGAAGAATATACAATATAACCCCAGCACTCCAAATGTCAACCTCAGCTCCATAATTTCGTCGCAATACTTCAGGAGCTACATAATAAGCACTTCCAACAAGGTCTTTAAACACATCTCCTGCAAACACACACAGACTGTGGAGTTAAAAGTTATCACCAGTAAGCCATCAGTAATAATATACCTTAGAGATAATTACAAAAACCCTCCTAAAGTTTGATCTAAATTTCACTTTCCCTCTATACTTTCATGAATTACACTTTACATCCTAGATCAAACAAAAAATTCAAATAAAGTGCATTGTTGAGGATGTAAACTATTATTGCACATATAAACTACAGAATGGAAAGTATAATTTATGAAAGTATGGAGGGAATGTGAAATTCAGATCAAACTATAGGAGGATTTTTGTAATTATCTCTATACCTTATCATTTGAAAAACAAAACAGTTAATTAAATTACAAAGTGATAAGATAGAATCTTACAGTGCAATAAGTAAATATATTTAATAGTCCATAACTTCAAAGCATTACAATTATACTGCCTTCAATTAACCATAAAACTATCACCTGGCTTAAAAAACACAGAGAGCCCAAAATCAGTAGCCTTCAAAGGGGAATCCTCATGAGTACTCAAAAAAAGGAAATTCTCGGGCTTCAAATCCCTATGAATCACTCCCATTGTGTGACAATTATGTACAACAGTTACAATTTGCCTACACAAATTGGCTGCGGCTCTCTCTGAATAATGCCCTTTTGTTATTATCCGATCAAACAACTCCCCTCCTTCACAGAACTCCATTATTAAATTCACTGAATGCCGATCCTCGTAAGCTCCCTTCAATTCCACTACATTCCTGATACATGGAAACTAAAAAATTTCAAGTTCACATTTTTAACCAGTCAATAAAATTTAAACAGCTCAAAGTTGTATATTTGTTTAACTGAAGTTAAAAAAACTCAAATTTTCTGTTTTAATTAATCAAACGAACTAAGGATCAAATTTGGAGTTCTAATTAACCAAATTAACTAAAAGTACGAATGTTGCATTTTTTAATTAACCAAAACAACTAAAGAGCTCAATTTTTTGTTTTTAAATAGCCAAAAGAACTAAAGAGCTCGAATTTGCTTCTTCTTTTTTTTTTTTTTTAAGTTAATTAACCAAAAGAATAAAAAATCACTTAAACTTGCTTTAATTAACCAAAGACCCAAGGAGCAAAAAATTGCATTTTTAACTAATCAAAGAACCAAAAGGCTTACATTTCCATCTTCACTTACTATCTCTAATCAATCCAAAAACTTCAAAATGCCCATCCTTGCAAATCCCCTCCCCTCCCATCCATCGCATTCCTACTTGAAGAAACCCAAGGACTTTAAGAGTTCAAATCAATCAAAACAGAAACTAACAGGTGATGTTCAAATTTACATTTTTAATCAACCAAAAGAACTAATGAGCTCAAATTCACATTACTAATTAAACAAATGACCTAAGGATCTCAAATTTTGAGAATTTTCAATGACCAAGTCCCTTGAATGCTCAAATTTCGCATTATTAACTAACCAACAAGAAGGATCACAAATTTTTGCAATTTGTTTTTAAAAAATTAACCAAAGTCCTACAAGGTCAAAAATTTGCATTTCTTTTCATCAACCAAAGACACCTAAAAGAGCTCAAATTTGCATTTTTAATTAACAAAAGGAACTAAATTGCTCAAATTTTGTCAATCTAATTAACCAGATAATAGCTAAACAGCTCAGATTTTACATTTTCAACTCCAATCAATCAATCGAAAAAGCAAATAGAAAACTCATTCAAATCTGCAATTAAAGTTAATTAAGCTTAAGTCAGCATTTTTAGTTAATCAATTAATTAACGAAACTGTGCTGTAGACCTGTGACCAGTAAGGTGATGCATGATCTGTACTTCACGGAGAACATCTTCAATATCATCACGATTGATGAGCTTCCGTTTAGCAATTGACTTGCAAGCTAAGTGTTGTTTAGTCTCCTTGTGAGTCACTAAGTACGTGACTCCAAACTGGCCGCGACCTACCTCGCGACCAAATGTGTATGTATTTCTTACATCCTCCATCGGCCGCCCGAGGACTCTGCCGACTGCGGCCGAGGAGTGGTGGAGGAATTGAGATCGCGGTGGTGGAGAGGCATTTGGAGGAAGGACTTTGATGCCACCATTAGAAGGAGGAGGGTTGCGGTGGTTGGTGGTGGTGGAGGAAGAGGAGGCAAGGCTGTTGCAGTTTCCCATTTTGGGGAGGGGTATTTTGGTCAAATGATAGTCAATGCAAGAAAGAGGAGGTAAGACGGGGCGATTTGAGAGGAATCTTGTCTTGTTGAGGGTGTGGCAGAGGTATTGAATTACTGAAATGGGCTTGCTTGGGGTGGTTTATTGTGTGACAAGCGTGTGGTAAATCGTATGTGGTTTCAGCTGCCCATCCAGTTGAAAGCTTACATTTGGAAACAATTATATGATTCACATTGTGAATCCCAAAACATGAGTATTTAATGTACTTAATTAAATTAATGACCTAAATTAGCTATTCTTGATTTTAATTAATTAGAGAATTTTTTCTAATTGGCGGGATTATACAATGCAAATATAAGTACTTGGGTAAAAACTTTTTTTAACATGAAAAGATATAGGTGTTACTAAATAATTGTTTTGTGATATGTTATGGTCGGATCATTTTTTAAATATAAAAATTATATAAGTATTGTTAACTTGTTTTATAGTATAAATATTGTTTTAATTAAGAAGTTAAAATTTGATACATATAAGTTGTTATTTTTAATTAAAAATTAAGTTGAGAAACAAATTTTGATTAAAATATCTAATTTTATGTTGTGAGGAGCATTTTATTTTTTATTTAATTATATAATAATGATATTTTTTATAAAAATAATAATAATTTAAATTTTATCGAAACAAACTAATTTAATAGTATAATTCATCCTTTCCTTATCTATATTTTTAATCCTAGCAAAAATAATATAATTTTTTTTGTTTTAAGTGATTCATTTTATAAAAATTAAAAGCAATAATAAGACATAGTCAAAGAAATTTGAATGATTAAAAATAATGATAAAAAATACTTCTCAAATTGAAACCTTTTGTCTAATTATTAAGCTCATTTTTTTTAAATACAGGACAAAATATATAGGTAAAAATAAACAATAACATTATTTGAAAATCAAGCAAAAATCAAATGATATTTTATCAAATAATATTCTAAAAATATTTTTAATTTATTTATTTTAATATATTGCAATTAAAATTGAAGAACTGTCTGGCAAAACATTCTAAACATATTCTTAATTAATCTATTTTAATTAATTTAAATTTAAATAAAGAAAAAAAATAAAAAAAAATGCTAGGTGGATGAGCCTACCAAAAGTGCTATCTATCTAAAATAGTCTAGGCGTGTGGGTATGTTAGTCTAGACCCATTCGCCTAGCATTCGTAACTATTTTCTTTGTTTTATCCATCCATCTATATTGTTTTCCCAAAAAAAAATATCAGCCGACGCAATATCACATACTATACTTAAAAAAAAAGTAATTTATTAACCTAAAAAATATTACAAAAACATAAAATCGAACATCATAAAAAGTTTCTTTTCTATCTCAATTTATTTTATAGACAATATTAAGATTTAAACTAATTATTATTAAACTTTTTTCGAATAAAAATTAATCTTTTAAGTAATCATATTAAATGAAAATTGATAACTTTTTATTTATCCCCGTTAGAATTCATCAGTTTTGTTTTTTTTTTTAAACTCAGAGATTAAAAAATAAAAAAATAAATCTTTACATTAAAATTAAATTCACAACAATTACAGGAATTTTAAAGGAAAGAAAAAAAAATATGAGGACTAAAATAATCTTTCCCTCCAAATTTTAGATTGAACATGATATTTCTTAGTGTTTTACACTTTGATGCCTTTTTATTAATTTTATTCATCTTAACAAATTTGGACCGATCTTGAACTACAGTGAAAGATCCAATTTAATAATTTTTGACATGTTGTCAATTTTGTTATCGTAGATTGCAATTGAAAAAAGAAAATTGAGGGGAAAAAAATAGCGGTGGAAATATTTAGTAATAGTAATACTACAAAATTGATGAATAACAGACGTGAAAACTAGTTTATTTAAAAGTCTATAAGCTATAAGAAGAAAAACTTGCGTCTGCCGGGAGTCGAACCCGGGTCTATTGCTTGGAAGGCAATTATCCTAACCGTTGGACTACAAACGCCTTACAGATAAAAAGGGTTAATATAGTATCATTTGTAGTACTTTGTCTCAGGTAGATAAACAGTTGATAGCAATAATTCAAGGCATGACTTTGGAATATGCAGTCCGTAGCTCCTCAGAAATTCACGTTTTTAGTTTCTAATTTTCACTGTCTTTATAATTTGATTCTTGCCTAGAAACTCATTCATTCCTTCATGGTTACTACATTTCAAAATACCAATTTAATTGGCAAGTGTGCGTGTGTGTGTATAACAAGGCATGTCCATGGTCTGGTTTGTCGATGTCCTAAAACAGCTAAAAACCGGACCTATTCTTTCCTTTTCTGGTTACCCATTTGCAAAGGAGTTTGAAATTGATGTTAGACTCTTGATAGCCCAATTGAAACCAGACAGATGTTATAGAATCTCAGAAATAAATTCACATGTTCTAATATCCTTTATGATTGTGGTGAAGAGAATTCAAGGAGGTGGTCCATTTGCATCTCCACAGGTCCTTGTAATTTTTTGGGATCATGGAATAGTATTGGTTTCTTGCTAGTTAGCTTTCAATCACTTAGGCATCCAATTCCATATATAATTTGTTGGGTATGGCTATATACACACATATATATGTATATGTATGTATGTATAGTTGAGAGTTAGGTTCTTGCACAACATGACCACACACACATGTTAGTACCAGAAAGTTTTCGGATTCCTATCAAATATTTCTGTTTCAATGCTTAAAGGTCAAAAAGTTAAAAGTAAAGAAGCCATGAAAGAAATAAAACAAATATATGCCACTTTAACAGCAGAAGGTATAAAGGGTATAGCAGTGAATTTCAATGGGATGTTATTATTTTAGTAGCGGTATTACTATCCAGCACTGGCAGATAATATGCAAGCAATCTTGGTTTTTATTCCTGCAGAATATGTTTGTTGAATTGTCTTTTTAAATTCCTTAACCATGATACACTTCTTGTCAATATTGTATTGCAATGATCATAATTTTCAACCTCAAATGAACACATCAAACTAAAGATACGAAGCACTAGAGATTGCTCATGGAACTCCGACTGGGTGTGATGACAATGCGAATTTCTTTTCGATGGTTTAGTTGTTAAAAAATTGGAGCCTCACATAAGCACATGAATTGAAAGATACAAGGCATCTGTGTTTGCTGTGTATGTATCTAGGAAATGAAGTGAGAGATGAAGATACAAAGAGAATTGAATGAGACAGATGACTATAGATATACTAAATGTAGGTGATGGTGATCAATTGAGAGGTTAAGATGCATGCAGGAGATTGTAACAACGGAACAAATTCTTGTGGCAGACAGAGTGTTTTATAGGCCGATCCTGACAAGATTTCCATGTAGAACATCCATGTTCTCCGAAATGGAGAATGTACACGGGGAGATGGAGAGAGTGAGAGAAGGATTTACATTAGTGAACTCAGATTTTCAATGAGTAGGAAACAGCAAGATATTAGCTAGAGTTGTCTTTGCTGAAAAGATATAAAGTCACCAGTAGCTAGCCATTTAAAGCTGTAGGTTCTATCAACTATTAACCCCATATAAGAGCAAACATTCTGAAAATCGTGCAGGGCCTTAACATTGCTCGAGAAGCTTGAGGAAGAAAATCGAGAAATACTAATCGGACCTCTATTATCATCTGTTGCATGTATAGATTCTTGTCACCATATGCAATCTCAATCTGTTAAGAGACAATAGAAGCCAATAAATCCTTATGGTGGCAGAATCGAGATTATTCTTCCAACATTTTTACCTATCTTGTATGCTATGCATCATCCACTGCGTGCTAATGAAATGCATTTGCGCATCCCACAAGAGTTTCTGGAAAAGGCTTATCAGATGGAACACGAATTGCTAGTATATATTATTCAGGACTCAAACAACCGAGTGAGGGCGGATTCCGCTAGCTAGATAATCATTGAGTTAAAAACATTTTCTTGAACAGGTGCATTACTCTTGGTCAAAAGGTTCTCAGAACTTGTAATCTTCACAGTATTCTTCTCATTGATTTTCTCAAGACCAGAAAACAAATCAATTTTCTTTACTTTATCCCTGGAATATATTCCTCAGCCTGAAATTATGTTCTCGTAGTTAAAGTCTTGGGCAAATTGTTCCTAAAGAATAGCAAAGCCTGGTATCGATGGTTAGAATTGTTTTCAGCTAAGCTAAGAATTTTTAAGGATGTCAAGAGGGAAAAAGTAGAAAAATGTGCAGAGGTTTTTGTTACCCATTCATTTGTTCCTCACTGCGATGTAGGGTGAATATCGCTTGGCAAGCCATCAACAATCCAGAGCAATGAAAATTCAAAGAATCTATTCGTCTTTCATTTCCAAAATTAATACCTTTAATACTTCAATAAGGATAGTGATAGAAGAAGAAGAATAGCATAAACCACTAAACTTATACCTTAGGAATTATTTTTAGAGCAAAGGAAGAAGATAACATGTTTACAGAAGAATGCTGAGAAAGAGGAACTGAAATTGAACAACTTGTACATTGAAAACAAATATTGGAGCCTAGCTGTCTTTGTCAAGGGAATATTCCCACATGAAGAAAGTAAAAAGGCATCTCCACATAAGGAGTTCCAGCAGCTTGTTCTAACCTCTCTATCGAGTTGCTTTTATGGTAACTTCAAGGAGCCTTTAACAAATTGATGAGAATTGCAGTAACCAAATGACCAGAAATTGTCACCTAACAAATTCCGGTGCCCTTTTTATTTTTCTACTATTTTGTTTAACCTTTTTGATGATCTGCTGATTTCCGTTTGTGGCAGAGCCATATGCTAATCTTTTGTGTATCATTTATACAAGTACTGATCTGAGTGGTTCAGGTTTTAACAATCCTACTAGTTTTGGCTGATGGACTGGATTGATAACCGTGAAGAGCGATTCACAAGAAGTGCACATGTTCCTATCAGTAGAAAGTTCGAAAATTTTCCACATATGCTGAAAAAAGTAAATTAATATTAATGAAAAAACAAACCAGATAACAAAATAAGTAAATAATAATAATAATAATATGGCATGATGCAAAATGTGTATATATTTGGATGCCAAATACATGAAGACACAGTTTTATACTCTGTATAACATAATAAATCTTTGGCTGGTCTTTTTCTATATTACAGTCACTGTTGCCGTCACCATTACCGATCTACTCTGTCACCATCACCACGTCAAAATCTCCCACGGTGAGATATTATGAAAGAGAAAATGTGTGTGGCGACTGAAATTGCATGACCATGCAGTTTTTAGATTCTAATTCCTCATCCATGCAGCATTATTGAGGCTAAGCATCTTTATCCTCAGTTTTCATCTTCTCTTCTATTATTGCTGTATTATTCTTTTTCTTTATATATCATATCATGACTAGACATACTTTCTTCCCTAGTTGCACCCCGACTTAGCTTGCATCCCCGGACTCTTTAAATTGCTCTCTCCTTCTCATGAACATCCCACATCTAGCAACATCAAGTCCTGCAATTCTTATGAGCTCGTCATTCTCATCCGAACCCTACTTTGCTTCAAACTTTTCACTTAGTTTCAAGTCTTTTTCTTGGAAAATATAACAGGAACTCAAGTTAACAATACGGAAAATTCAAAGCAAACCAGGCCGAAAGACTTGGAAGAGTTTATAATTGATTGGAGAATGAATGGCAAAAAGGGCAGCTTCGAGATCAACATTCCACCAGAGGCTACCAAATCCAAGCTCCCTGGTACCAGCAAAGAAGGCAGCATTGGAGCATTTTCCTCCTGTAAGGCATGGATTTGGAGTGTATGGGAATTTGCCAAAGAAGATAGCAACAGAGTTAAATTCGCTTTAAAAGTTGGCCTAGCTGTTCTTCTAGTGTCCTTGCTTATACTATTCCGAGCACCTTATGATATATTCGGCACCAATATCATCTGGTCCATTCTCACTGTGGCTATCATGTTCGAATACACAGTTGGTAAGTATATGATTACAATTATCTGCAGACACATGTTTATGGGTTTTTGGTTTTTTGCATGCTCATATGTAAATTAATGAAAAGCCATTGTTTGCGTGCTATACCGAAAAGATTAAAAAAATGAGTTGCAAAAATTAAAAAGAAAGTTACCTTAACAGCTGCAAGCTTTATGGCTGTTGTTTTCTCAAGGTGCAACTTTTAATCGAGGATTCAACCGAGCTCTTGGAAGCTTGCTAGCAGGAGTATTGGCTATTGCGGTTGCTCAGTTAGCTATACAGTCGGGCCGGGTTGCTGAGCCTATTATAATTGGCATTAGCATCTTTCTGATTGGTATAGCTTCTAAATTTTTGAAATGCTAGGAACAACAGAATGAGATTAAATTAGTATATGCTAAATAACTTTCATATGCAATATTATTTGCAGGGTCTATTACATCATTCATGAAATTATGGCCATCACTCGTGCCATATGAATATGGGTTCAGGGTCATACTCTTTACCTACTGCTTGATCATAGTATCTGGTTATCGGATGGGGAATCCAATAACAACAGCAATGGACCGACTGTACTCTATTGCCATTGGAGGGTTCGTAGCAGTCCTAGTGAATGTGTTTGTTTTTCCTATATGGGCCGGGGAGCAGTTGCACAAGGAACTTGTCAACAGCTTTAACTCGGTAGCCGACTCTCTCGAAGGTAAGACAATCGGTCAGGTTTCATTTTTAGCGTATGGATATATTATCAAATTACCACCAACACATTAGTTTATATATTAAGAGGAACAAATAATAGATAGGAACTAATGCCAGTACTCTTTTTCGGAATTCTAGAATGCGTGAAGAAATATTTAGAAGACGAAGGGCTAGATCATCCAGAGTTCTCCAAGACTGTGATGGATGAATTTCCAGATGAGCCAAATTACAGGAGATGCAAAAGTACCCTAAATTCCTCTGCAAAACTTGAATCCTTGGTAAATATGTGTTAACACTTTTGCTGTCAAGGCTAGCTTATTTTGAATTGCAAATATTAACAATGATCATTGTTTTTGCTGGCTTCGTTTGAAAGGCCAACTCGGCGAAATGGGAGCCACCGCATGGCAAGTTTCGACACTTCTTCTATCCATGGTCAGAGTATGTTAAAGTTGGGGCAGTTCTACGATATTGTGCTTATGAGGTCATGGCACTTCATGGTGTTTTACACTCTGAGATTCAGGTATTTTCCTTTCACTTTTCTCTGATTTTATCTATGCGTGTGCATCCAGTGTGCAACTTCAATGTTGCTTATTAAGGTGTGCATAAATTATCAGACGGGATATTCATATTCTTCTTTAGCAGAATCAGATGCTAACTGTGTACAAATATGCCTGCAACCAACAAAGCCTACCTTAGCTAGATTTCTCTAAGACAAAAGAACACTTGGAAAGGCAAATCGGACTCGAACCAAAATTATACGAAGTATTTGTTCTTTCGATTGGCTTCCATTAAGGGGATGGCATAAGAATATTGACTCGCTGAGAGATAACACACAAATGATAAATCTCCATTTATTCTTTGTTCTTTGTCTCATATCAATTGAATTGTTCCCATAATAACAAGTATACAAAGATTCCCGTGACTTGATTAATTAATGGTAGTTCAATCCACAGTAAGCATGACCTATGTCTTCGTATTATATACTGGATCGATCCACATTTATAGGAATACTATTTAAGAAACATCATGCATAGGTGGGAGCTCCCAAAATATCGCAGAATTGGGAAATCTGTAACCAAAATACTAATAATACAAGTGAAAAGGCACAGCTAAAGAACAATTTTTAATACAACAATGTGGTTACAATAGAAACTATGTATTCATCTATATATGCGTAAAAAAAAAAAAAAATTGTTAGTCCACTGGTTATAAGGCTGATCCATGGCAAAGCCAGGTTGCAAGATAACTCGGATTTTCAGATTCAATGGGAAACTTCATACTTGGTAAGCTTCAACCCGCAGAAGTTCTTTTCTCCACCTTTCTTTCGCTAAGCCAACTGACCAACTAGATATAGTCGTAGAACCCGTAGATGGTTTCAGAAACAGGAGTCAACATAAATCTGATAGAGTGAAAACTTAATAAAATATAACTACTTTCTGATTGTATATCGCAAACATTATTAATTTTGATGTTATTTTCTATCTGTAGGCACCTCACAACCTCCGGTTCACATTCTACTCAGAGATTCAGGAAGCAGCAACACATGCTGCAGAGCTCGTTAGGAGCTTGGGAAAAGACATTAGTAACATGAAGCGAAGCCCAAAAACCTCACTACTAAAGAAGGTTCATAGCTCAACGGAGCGACTGCAACGAGCCATAGACGTGCACTCTTATCTCCTCGCATCTAATTTTGATCCTCCTGACAACTCTTCCAAACCACTTACCAAGCTCCCCGTCACATTTTCAACCACCCAGTACGACCTCTCGAATCCATTAACCGAGTTTGACAGTAACAGTACAGAAAATAACTTGAGTCAAACAAACCAAAACGTGCCTTCAGGGACTCCTCCACAACAGACAGAGTCCTACCATGAGATGATGAGGAAACAGTCAAGAAGACTCCATTCATGGCCATCAAGGGAAGTGGATGCTTTTGAAGAAGAAGGAGGTCTCGGTATGGACTTTCTGCCAAGAATGAAAGCATTGGAGAGCACTGCAGCATTGTCACTTGCCAATTTTACTTCCTTACTCATTGAGTTTGTTGCCAGGCTCGATCACTTGGTTGAAGCAGTTGATGAGCTTTCAAAGATGGCCAAATTCAATCATGAGGGTGTATAGCTGGAAAATATACAGATTTCGATACATTCCTAATGTGCAAGTTATACTACCAAAAAGAAAATTATAAATTAGAGGGTGAAAAATATTATAGGCTCTAATAGATGTTGTAACTTGTAATCACCTGAAATAACAATTAAGAAAAAAGTTTTTAATTTTTTTAATTTCTTGTTTCAGCTTATAAGAATCTAAAGCATGAATAGCAGCATTACTTGTGGTTTTACAACAGAAAACGAAAGAGGGGTTTGGGGTTGATGTCGATGAGATCGTGAAAAAAACTTCACATAAAAACATAATTTTCTTAGCTAGCGAAACTAGGTTGACAAGCAAGGAAATAATATATAGCAAGAGAAAAAATGAG
>Ga0325402_1003313_pt1 | contig 14504 bp, 12 predicted proteins | sample PopdelMetagenome_22_FD_207212 | JGI IMG/M metagenome (GOLD analysis project Ga0325402, IMG submission 207212) | Populus deltoides microbial communities from Bellville, Georgia, United States - Xylem-PdKOR-R3 | ecosystem: Host-associated > Plants > Phyllosphere > Stem > Wood/Secondary xylem... | reverse complement strand
AGATTTCCCAGAGGGTGTGTACATAAGAAATGGTATGTATCATACTGTATGTAACCATTAATATGTATCTATATATGGCATGTGATGGATTATAATATTGCACAAACTTGAAACATGTTGTTGGAAGAAAATTAGTGCAGCAGCTTATTATGGATAGTAACACTAGATTGCAAAGCTAAAGAACAAGAAGAAATTTAAGAGGAATGTATGTTTTATTAAGTGTTTTTCTTTTTTATACATATTTTTCTATTTTCTACTCTTCATTGATGCTTCTCTGTTTTTACTGGTAAACCAATTTCTCTGTTTTTTAGAAAAATTAGAAATTTAGTTTATCTCCTAGCATATCTCTTAGCTTGGCAAAGACATCATGTTTGAGTGGCTTTGTGAAAATATTTGTGACATGGTCTTGAGTCTTTACATATTTGACTTCTACTTCCTTATTTGTAATGCAATCTCATAGGTAATGAAATCTTGTGTCAATGTGCTTACTTTTGTCATGAAATATAGGATTCTTTGCTAAGGTAATGACTGATGAGTTATCCATATAAATTTATGTAGGCTTCTCTTATCACATTTATAACTTTTTCAATAATTTTCTTATCCATATGGAATGTCAAGCACATGTTGTAGTAGGTACATATTCAGCTTTACAAGTCGATAATATGACTATAGATTGCTTTTTTGAACTCCATGTGAATGTTATGTCTCCTATGTACAAGACAAAACATGTAGTGCTCTTTCTATCATCCATATCTCCAGCCCAATCACTATCACTATAACTCACAAGATTAAAGTTGTTAAGTAACCATATAATAAGCCAAAATCTATGGTACCTTTGATATATCAAAGAATTCGCTTCAAAGCTTTGAGATGTGTCATAGTTGGTGTCTCCATGAACTTGCTCTCAAGTCCTACTTCAAAGAGAATATTTGAATGAGTTCATTTAAATATCTCAAACCCTCAACTAGGCTCTTGAATGTTGTAGAGTTTATCTTCTCTCTTTCATCATTCTTTGACAACTTTAGTCCACACTCAATTAGAGCATTCACTTTTGCACAATCTTCCATCTTGAACTTCTTGAGAATCTCTTTTGCAAACTTCTCTTGATTCATAAAGATTCTATTTTCTCCTTGTTTGATCTCAATCCCTAGAAGTAGGTTGTAAGACCAATATCTGTCATCTCAAACTTCTTGATCATTGCTTGCTTAAAGTCTCCAAATATCTTTGGGTTATTGCCTGTAAAAGATTAAGTCATCTACATACAAACATATAATAAAGAGTATTACCACTCTCTTTTATCTTTATGTAAATAACATATTTATAGGGCATTTTATGATTTCATTCTTCAAGAAATAACTATTAATGTGATTATACCAAGCTCTTGAGGTTTACTTAAATCCATTTCAAGGCTTTGTTCAACTTTAATACATTTTCTTCATGCCCTTTCACAACCCATAGGTTGTTCAATGTAGACCTCTTTTTCAAGAAAGCTATTTAGCAAGGCTGACTTGGCATCCATTTGATAGATTTTCCATCTATGTTGGGCAATTGTGGTAATTATCAATTGAATGGTCTTTAATCTAGTAACTTGAGCAAAAACTTCATTATAATCAATTCCTTGTTTTTGACTATAACCTTTTGTTACCAACCTCGCCTTGTACCTCTCCACTTCTCCTTTGGCATTTTTCTTTTCTTTGTAGATCCACTTGACACCTATTGACCTTTGTTTTGTCTAGGATTCAATTTCCATATGTCATTCTTCTTAATTGATGAAATCTTTTTATCCATAGCAATTCTCCATTTTTTATCCTTTATTGCTTCTTCAAACGCTATAAGTTCACACGTAGCAAGATGTTAATATAATGTTAGATCATTATCAATTGAATTAATTGGATTAGTAACTTCATACAAGTAATCAAGGCTCTTCATCTTTCTTTGTGGATTTGGTGGATTGTGACTACTTGAACTTTTACTAGAAGAAGATGATAAAGGTGAATTTGAGTTCATTAGTGATTGTAGAGGTGTAACTAGTTCTTGATGATCTTTATCTCTCTTTCTCTTCATCAAGAATTGGTAAATAGTCATACTTCCCACCACCATCTACCTCCCAATCTCATTCTCTTTTTTCAACAAACTCGACATCCCTAGTAATTACCATCTTTCCTTTATTGGGGTTATAAAGATTGTATCATTTGGACTTTTGATCATAACCCATAAAGATCAGCTTTTTGCTATTGACATTTAGTTTAATCCTCATTGGATCATCTATGTGCACATATCTAATGCTCCCAAACACCTTTAAGTGAGTAGCACTTGGTTTTTTTCCATTCCATGCCTCTTGTGGTATCATGCCATCCAAGCCCTTTAAAGGACACCTATTTGACAAGTAAACACCACAATATAAAACTTCAACCCAAAATTCTTTTAGCATCTTCTTGGTTTTAGGCATACTTCTTGCCATATTGAGGATGCTTATATTCTTTCTCTCCACCATGCTATTTTGTTATGGGATCTAAGCTCTGTTAGGAGTCCTTTTATACCTTAATCTTTATAAAACTCGTTAAACTTATTTAAAACAATTAAATACATTAGACTTTTATTTTAAGAGTATACTTATGTCTTTCTACTATAACTATCACTGAAGAGTAAAAAATACATTTTTTTTACCAATTAAGCATGGTTGAATAGGACCACATACGTCGTCGTGAATCTCTTGTAGGGGTTAACTTGCTCTAGATATAGACTTTTGTGGAAAGCTCATGCGAAATTGTTTGCCCAATAAACATCTTTCGCACAACTGATGTGGATGTTTGATGGATGGTAGACCCTACAACATCTCCTTTTGCATCATCATCTTCAAGCTATCAAAGTTTATTTGCCCAAGTCTCATATGACAAAGCCAAATCTCATCTTTCACACATGTCTTTAGGCATTTAGGCACATTCATCTCTGTATTTAGCAAAAACATCATGTTCTTTATCATGATTACTTTTTCAATTATAGTTTCATGAGTATCAAGTAATGTCAAGTATGATCTTTCAAATTAATTTCATAACCTTTCTCCAATAATTGTCTCAAACTCAATATATTGCCTTTTTTTTTTTACAGTTGGGATATAATAAACATCACCAATAAATCGATGACTACTATATTTCATTTCAATCAGAATCGTACATTTCCCTTTGATGAAAACCTTTGAATGATCTGCAAATATGACATTACCTTTAATTAATTCATAAAGCTCCATGAACTTAGCCTTGTCTCCACACATGTGATTGCTGGCTCCATTGTTAAGATATCACGTGTTTTTTTTTGGTTTTCATTTGTTCATTATAGTAATAGGGTGGCTTCTTGCTCCTCTTCTACTACTAAATTGACATTCTTTTCAATATTTATGGTTGGATTCTAGCAATCAATGACATAATGACCTATTTTCTTAACAATTATAACACTTAATTTTTGAACCTAGGTCTTGGATAACTACTGTCCGAGGATCCGATCAACCGGTTAGTTTCAATTAGTCGCCAATCGACTAGTTGATCTGTTGAGGGTACCTCAACCTTCTCTTCCAAATTTTTCTTTTCATTTTTTTTCTTTGCCTTATCCACGACCTCTACCTCCTTATTTATATCTAGAGTCATCTTGCTTTTCTTTTATAGAGAATTTTGAGAAGAGTGCTTATGCACCAATATCTTTTTTTCTCTACATTATCCACGACCTCTACCTCCTTGTTTATATCCGGAGTCATCTTGCTTTTCTTTTATAGAGAATTTTGAGAAGAGTGCTTATGCACCAATATCTTCTTGAATTTTATTGATTTTTTCTTTATGGACATGTAGTTTTCCCATGAGACCTTAAATTGTCAAAAATCCATATTTTCTGATTCCTCTATCGTAACCACAACATAATGGAATTTCTTCTATAGCGAGCGTATGATCTTTTCTACCACACTTGTTTCTTCCATATTCTTACCATATCTTTTTATTTGATTGTATATAGCTAATACTCTAGTAAATTAATTTGAAATACTCTCTAATTCAAGCATATGTAACTTTTCAAAGTCACCTTGTAACTTGTATAGGCGTACTTTTTTTATATTATTACCTCCTTGGTTTGATTGTTGCAAAACTTCTCATACTTGCTTGACGGTGACTGTGTTAGCCACTATCTCAAAAGTGGTATCATCTAGACATTGGTGGATGATTGTGAGTGTTTGTTGATCATTTCTTCGGGCTTTTTTCACAACCTCCCTTTAGGTTGAAGTCAATGTCACTCTTTCTATAAGCTTTTCAAAGCCTTTTTCAATTGTTTCCCATAAATCTTAAGAACCTAGCTAAGCTTTTATATGGATACACTAAATTTCATAGTTATTATTTGTCAAATGAGGACATTGAAGTGAAAAGTTTTGATTAGCCATGTCAAACAATCAGAACAAGCTTTGATACCACTCGTTGAAAGAAAATTAATGTAGTAGCTTATTATGGATAATAATTTTAAATTGCAAAGCTAAAAAACAAGAAGAAATTTAAGAGGAAGTTATATTTTATTAAATTTTTTTCTTTTTTACACAACATTTATAGGCCTATAGTCCTAAACAAATAAGGAATTAAACTAAAAAAAGAAAAATCTAATATGATCAGGAAAATTAATTCTGCCGACTTAACTAGTTGATTGGTTCTCAATCAGTGGACTGTTTCCTTTATTTTTCAGAGAAATCAGAAATCTAATTATTTTCAATACTTATCACTAGAAAATAAATGGCATGTGATGGTTTCTCTCTTTATGAAAAGCAGGTTCAAATCCTCTATTTGGTGGTCTAAAATCAACAGTATCAAGTTTTGGAAAAACAAGCCAAATTTGGGTAGAAGGAGAAGGGATGCTTCATGCACTTTATTTCAGAAAGAATGCTACTGGGAATTGGATTGTCTCCTACAAGAACAAATTTGTTGAGTCTAAATCCTTCAAGATAGAGAAAGAAAGGAACATGCCAGTTTTCCTACCAAACTTGGAAGGAGATTCTTTAGCTATTTTAGCATCAAACCTTATCAATGCGGTATATTTGACATACATATCTTTAATTGGGGAATTAATGATTTTGTTTTTATATAAATGTAGTGCTGCTTTTTACCTAGATGGATCTAATCCTTATATATAATGCCTTTTTAGTTGAGACTTGGCACAATTGCTAAACACTATCAAAATGTCAACATTTTTTGTCATTTTGGGAAGCTTTATGCAACTGGTGACAATTACCTACCTCAAGAGGTTGACATATCTACCTTAGAAAGTCTTGATTATTGGGATGTTAATGGAGCATGGGATCGTCCGTTCACTAGCCATCCAAAGGTTCTTTCAATTTGCCTTTATTATTGCTAGAAAAGCAATATTAAACCATGCCTATTTAATGTCTTAGTCATACCTTTTATACTGTATATGATTTAGAATTTCTTTACATTACAGAAAGCTCCTGGTTCAGGGGAACTGGTTATGTTAGGTTTCGATGGGATGAAACCTTACTGTGTAGTTGGAGTTATATCTGGTACGTATGATTTTATATTTTTCATGATGTTCTCTATTATTTCAAATTTGAACCAAAATAGTTTATTTATGAACTGTAATTGATAAATGTACCTTTTTTGGATTGCACATTTTAGCTGATGGAGAGAAGTTATTACATAAAGTTGATCTCAAGTTCAATAGAAGTGTCCTCAACCATGACATAGGGGTTACACAAAAGTAAGTTCAATATATTAGCATGTCTTTTTCGCTTGTCCAAAGGCCAATTTTCTCTTATATGAATCCAAATTAGCACAAAAAACAATATTAAGATCACTTTTTATAGTTTTAGAAAATCCTTTTATGTTGAATTCAAAGATAATTTAATGCTACGGAGATAGCTCAAGAATCTCAAAATAAAAGTACAAAATATATAAATAACAAGCACAATTAATTACATACAAAACAATGTTGAAAATAAAACATAGAAGTATTTGGAAGAACCTCTCAATCTTTATTGATTAATCACTCTTATCAACACACTCTTATTATCAATATACTTATATCAACACACATAAACATGCTTAAATTCTAAATGCATTAGCCCTTATATATTGATAAGGAGATTGCACCTCTAACTATCTAATTAAACAAGGATTCTAATAAACTAGTATAATATAATTTTTTTTATCAAGGATTTCTACATTAACTAGGATTTTATCTAACATTCTCTCCTTTAAATTGATATTCTTAAAGACTTAGCTTAACAATGAATGATTCTTCTTTAACCTTGTCTTAAACTTCTATTTTTCACCAATGGTTTTTAGTCCTTTTAGAAACTTTATTAATTCCCGAGTATTGTTTTTCTTAATGACATCAATTTCATCATCGAAAGCCTTTTTCCACTTTATTTCCTTAATAATATCTTTGGAAATCACAAGATCATAATATGAGAATAGAGCAAAATGAGAAAGGCTTTCTCTTTATCCCATAATAGCTTTCTATCTCTTCACGTCTTCTATCAAAATTACTCTCCAATTCCCTCTTCCACATCTTCATACCTAACAAGAAGTTTGTTTATTCCTTTTTATTCCTTTTGAACCATTTAGAGCATTCTTGCTCCATTTTATTCATGAAATCTTCACGTTCATGATTAAGTGACTCAACATCTTGTTTATGTTGATCTTGTATTGCTTTCTTCTCTAGTTTAAGGTTATCATGCTCATCTTGGAGCAACTAAGAAACAACTTCTCTCTCTTCAGCTACATGTTTAACTTCCTTTCTTAGCTCTTTTTTTTTCTTTATTAATCAACTACCACTTAGTTTCAAACTTTCCCTTATGATTTTTCTTATTCATATGACAAGCCATCAATAACGATGTTTCATTTTCCTTCTCTACAAAAATAGATTTTTTTTACCACCATTCTTATTCAAATTAGTGTGACATTCAGATTTGTAATGTCCATACTTGTGACACTTGAAGCATTCAACCTTTGATTTGGCCACCAACGTTGGTTTGTAAGAAGTTGAATGATTATTGTCATATCTTTTTCCTCTTCTTTGAGAATTATAAAACTAATTATCTTTAAATTTCTAACGTTGTCAAAATCTACCATAATTGTTGTTTGTGATCCTTCCTCTTCCTCGTCCAACTCTTTGTGAGGTAGAAAAATAATTATTAGATGAGACTCGTAAAGCTTTCTCCTCTTTGTCTTGTCAATTCAACTTTTTCTCATGAATTAGCAAGGAACTTTGCAATTCATCAATGAAAAGTTCATCAATATCTTTAGCTTTCTTTATTGAACACAATAAAATTAATTTTAGTGTCAATAATCATAAAATCTTTTTAATGATAGTGATATCCTTCGTTTTATCACCATAGATTTACATTTTGTTAACGATTGCCATCATCTGTGAAAAATAATTTATGACTGCCTTTTCCATATTCATCTTAAGTAATTTAAATTTTGATCGAAGTGCATGAAGTTGTTGCCTATTTGCTCTAGTTAGGCCTTGGTACTTATTTCTCATTGAATCCCAAATATCCTTAGAGGTTTCCTTACAAAGAATGGTTTCCAAGATTGATCGGTCAATCGATTGAAAATATAATTTTTTATCTTGAAATCTTTCAATCATTGCGCTTATATATCCGTTCTTTGCACATCTAATATTGTTGATCTAGATGGTGGTTCAATTATTCCATGAGAAACATACTTCAATGATCATAATATCCATCAAATTGAGGAATGATGGGTTGAAAAAAATTATTAGAAGCGATGATAATTTTTTTTCAAAAACAATCTTGGTTCCATAATAAAGGGACAATGAATTGTCAATAATTTATTGGAAAGAAAAATTTTCTTGCTACAATTTCTTCTAATTTGCTGCAAGTTTTGAGGGCTTATTCACTGCTTTGATTAGCTACTGCTTGTGTGAGTTGCTGGGAGGACTTAGTTCACCACTGCTGTTGCTCTAAACACTACGCAAGGAAGGTTCTACAACTATTATAGTTTTACAAGCTGAAAAAAGATCATTTCTACTTTATTATCAAATTGATCTACTGCTGAAATGTAGTTGTTGTTGGCTGATCGATAAACATTGCTGGTTCCATATACCAATATTGGTTTCAATTAGCTACTGTTGTTCTGCTACAACTACCAAAAACACTGCTATGTTTTTAACTAAGAAAAGAGAAAAGGTGATTGCATTTTTCTCTTCTAATAAACCTAAGCTCTGATATCAATTATTGAAAATAAAACAAACAAATATTTAGATAAACCTCCCAATCTTTATTGATTAATCACTCTTATCAATAAACACTCTTAGTATCAACACACATAAACATGCTTAAATTTTGAATGCATTAGCCCTTATATTTATAAGAAGATTACACCTCTTGTTGTTACCCATTTTAGTGCCCTAGATAAACATGCAAAAAAATTATAAAAAAGATAAAATACAAACAATTGAAAAAATATTGAGGAAAGTAAAAAAATATATCATTAAGAAGAATATATTATAACACCTAGGAAATTGCCAAAGACTAGTTGAAGAATATCAAAATACACATGATTGAAAAATTTGACAACATATTTTTGACTAATAAAGGCCCTATTGGTAAGGAAAATACAAAATTGGATATTTAAGTACTCAATTAGATTTTTTCAAGGTTTAATTGAATTTATTGAGGGATTAATTCCAATAAAAATTGATTTTTAAAGTCAAGTTAAGCTTTAATTGGAAGGAATTAAAGTTTAGGGGTTTAATTGTAATTTTAAAGAGTTAATTACATAAATATTGAGGTTTGATGGGCAATTAGGGACTTAATTGAAGAAATCCAAAACCAAGGACCAAACCAAAAAAGACAAGTAAATGCAAGGGTTGAAATTAATCAAATCAGGGGCTAAATTGAATAAATTAAAAGTTTATTGATCAATTGAGGTCAAAATGCATAATTTCATAACCAAGGACTAAAATGAAATAGACGGTCAACTTTGGGGCTGATAATTGAGTTTAGCAAGGGTCAAATTGGATGAAATTAATAGTTTGAGAGGTAATTATGGGTGCAATTAAAAGCAATTGGAAGAACATAGACTAAATTAAAGTTTGACAAATCCAAAATTAAAAAAACCTTGATTTTTAGGGTTTAACTTAGACGACGCGTTGTTCGGCCATTGTTTAGCTTTTTCTTTGACAGTTTTGGTTGATCGAGTAGGCACCTATAAGCAAATGAATGTGGCATCATTGATTACCTTTAGGGTTGTAACCACCACCATTCAACTGAGAAACACCCTCTCTACAAATATAATCCATCACTAACCTAATAGGTGATGTCCATGAGGCACACATCTAGCTTGTTTTATATGTTTAATAATGTTTTTAAACTTGCTTTAGTGTTACGATATTCTATAGTTTTGATTTTTATTAATACATAAAAAAGTTGTTTTTATTGTTTAAATCTTGCTTTGAGTTGTTTATTGATGTTATTGAATACTTAGGTGATGTTTATTGGATAAGTTTTGATGAAATGAAGTGGTTTTGAAATCTGCTAAATATAGCAGTAAGGTTTGTGATTTTTTTTGTGTTGGTTGATGCATGTTCTTGGTTTCTAGGTTTTGTTTGAGATCTATTAAAGGTTTAGATAACCAATTTCTATCCAAATTGCATAAACATGTAGGTTATTTAGCTTTGGTAGTTTTGAACCTTTTGCATGATTTTGATGTTTTGATGTTATTTGTTAGTTTTTCTGTTATTCAAAAATATTTGTTTATGGTAATGTGACTTGGTAGAAAGAAGGAAGCATGTTTTAGAAGTAAAAAAATACCAGTTTTGGAGGCTTGATAGTATGCTGGGTTTCTGGGTTATTTCTGAGTTACTAGGTAGTGCTTTTCATTTTATTGGCAAGAGCATTGCCTTAGCTCCATAATTTGGACTAGTTTTGATCCAATTCTTTGTATCTTCACCTTCACATGACATCATTAGATGATGATCTAGGGTTTTAGTTTTAAACTGAAACCTATTTTGACTAAATCGTGATTATTGATCGATAATCGTTGATGTTTGATGCTTGATTATTGTTTAGTGATTGATTTCCATCCTTTTTGTGCTTTTTATTTCATGAAATATGGTTTGGATTAGAATTCATGTTGCTGAAATTTGGATTTGAATGTTCTTCGTGTTCTTTATTTTTTTACGTTTGATCTGTTTTTTCCAAGTTTTTTCATGTTTTATGTATTTTTTTGGTGTTTAATCTATTTTTGGGCTTTGGTTTTGTTTTTAGGTTGTTTTCGGGTCAAACCAAGGCCTTTGGTTTGGTTTATAGTCGAACCAAAAATTTCAAGTCAACCCAGTTTGGTAAACTTTGTCAGGACAACCCAATCAGGGTAAAAAATAGGTCAAAGGGTTAAGACCCTGTTTGACTTTCACTCTAAAGGGTTTTTTGCTTTAAGGATGTGTTTGGAAAACAACCCCGTAGGCATGTTTTGACAGTTTTATTATAAAGAAAAATGAGTTTTTGTCAAACGAAGCTTAAAAAATGATTAAAAAATTAAAAAAATATATACTTTATTTTTTTCTTACATATGGCAAAAAATCCTTCAAATTATTTGAGCTTTTTTTAAAAAAAATTTAAAATACTTTGACATGTTTTTTTTTTTAAATTGCATGAATTTTACAACAAGTTTATAAAATTCCAAAGGATTTTAGCCTATAATTAAAAAATATTAAAAAATTATTTTTGAAAAGAAGAATATATTATTCATTTCTAATATAAGAATAAAAAACCTAAAAGAGATTAATATCCAAAATAATATCAGGGATAATAATTTATTATTACTCACTTTAATATAAGGATTAAAAACTTGTACGAGGTTTGTCACATCTGGACATCGCGGTAACCGATTAAAAATTATCACTCGATTGGCAAAAAGAACAGATATCTGACATCTTGTTCTTTTAGTGAAACAATCTTGTTAAGGAGTCGCCACCTAGTATTATGGTCACTAGGAACCCTAACTGATCAACAAAGATTTTATGGTCCGGGATTGGTTACGTGAAAAGAAAGATGCTATCACCCCTTAAGCGTCCTACCTGAGGCAAGTTGCATTGCTGATTTTGTCTAAAATTGCTAAAAGTTTGTTTGTGTTATGTTCTTATGGTCATCCTATAATATTTCCGACTCTGGTGTAAGTGAATATTTACCTATTAATATTTCCAACTCTAAAATTGGTAAATATTGCGCAATCCACAAAATACGATATAATTCATGACTCTGGCGCCAGTGAATAAACCCGTAAAAATCTGGATAAAAAAATAAAAAAACTATTTTTTTATTATGTTTTATTTATTTATTTTGGGTGGGTCTGACCCAGCCTGCATGGCTGGGTAAACCCAACCTCCCCGATCTAGTCACTAGCCTAAATCAGTGACCCAGTTGAGTAGCCACGCATGCCTGCTATAGAAACAAGTGAATTATAATTCACAGCTACCAACGTGAATTATAATTAATGCGGGGGGGGGGGCTGATGCAGGGAGGCGAAGTCAAAGACAGTGGCTTGCTTTGGATCCTTTGGTCCCTCCTCCCTCCTCTGCTTCTTCTCATCTTTCACTTTCTTGGGTCACTTGTTCTCTCTCTGTATTTGTCTCTCTACGTCTGTGTTTATATTCTTCTTCGTTTGCCCCCCTGTGTTGTTCCTCCTGTTTTGTTCTCTAGTTTCCTCTGTTCGTCCATTGGTTTTCTCAGTTTTCTTCTGCTTCCCTCCTTTCTCCTCTGTTTTGGTCCTCTATTGTGGTTCTCCTCTAGAGAGCTCAGGTTCTGGTGCAGTTGTTGCTGAAGATGGAGACCTGGCCTACTCGGAGTGCTGGATCGAAGAAAGGAAGCTTACTGTTGTGGCTGTGGTCTGCGGCTGTTGAAAACAACACCTAACACACAGGAGATGAATAGGCAGCTATTGTTCGCATTGCTGAAGGAGGACCGTTAATTAGCAAAGGTCACGATGCTTTGGAGAACGAGTGAAACAGAAAGAAGTTGTGCTAGTGGACTGCTGGTGGAACTGTCAGCCTGAGGAAGAAGTAATTCGTATACTCGATGAGATGTTGTTGTTGACGTGAGGAAGAGCTGATAGTTTGGTCCGTTGTGCACTATAAGGGGGCATTTCCTTTCGACTGCCATGGCTGGGAATGTCGTTGTTGCTCAGAGGGGAGGCCAACACTGGTGTGGTGGCGGTTTTGGTCTTAAGCCAGAGAGGAAAAGTAAAGCCATGGTGGGCTCGCTCTGGCTGTTTTTGGTGACTGGTGAAGAAGAGGAGGAAAGAAGCTGGTGGGAGGGGGCAGTGGCGGCTAGTCTAGGATTCGGCCGTGCCCTTTTTTTTTTTAAATGTCTTTTTTTATTATTTTTTTTGTAGGGTTTCTGGTAATGGCCTTCTTCTAGGGTTTTCTCTGTCTTCCCTTCTGTATACCCTAAGATCTGTATTTATAGTGCAAGAATCTCATCGTTTGCGAAAAATAAAATCTCAATCAAACCCATTCTCTTCTTGGAAGTTTGAATTTGATTAAGAATCAAATTTAAAAGCAGATAACTATCATTATTTTGAAGATAAAGATTATCTTAAAGATAAGGATAAAATGACAAAAACACATTGTAGGCCCTAGTTTCTACGCAAGTTGACAAATAAATCCTTGATCTTTTCATCTTGCATTTTAAACCCCGTAAAATTAAATTACAAGTCAATGGGCCAAAATTGGGTTATAACAAGGTTAATATCCAAAATATTATTGGGAATAATACAACTCATTCACTCATAATATAAAGATAAAAAAACTACAAAGAATTTTATTTGAAATATTATTTGGAATGACGTGATAGCTAAAAATTCCAAGTTATCCTAAAAAAAGCCTCCATGATAATTCAGGACATTTAACTATTCTAGACCAAGTTCTTGACCTAGAAAACTTGAGTTTGTTTACCATAGCAAATCCACCATAATAGGAATAGAAACATCATCAGACCATAACAAAAAAAAAAAAAACAGTGTAGCTTACCTCATGTAAGGTGTATTAGGGGTGCTAATTAATTTACTAACGCTATCAATCACTTGCCTAAAATCTTTAAAAGACCAGTTAGGGTTCCTTGTAACCACAATACTAGTTGGCGACTTCTTTATCTAACTAAAGACCATTCTAGGACTGCCCGGAAAGTGACGCCGCAACACCGCGCCCCCGCGATGAGGGTAGTGTTAAATTAATTGAGATCAAATAGAGAAATGAGGCTAGAATTCTGAATAATTTGTATATTATGAATGCATAGTCTTAACCTAAATACAAATAAAGTATATATAGGTCAAACTGAAAGTGCTATTCTACCCTTAATAAATAAGACTACATAAATATTATTTAACATCTCCCCTCAAACTCACGATGCGGCAACTACAAGCATCGAGAGTTTGCCAACCAGAAAACGAAAACGAGAGATGGAATGCGCCTTGGTAAAGAAATCTGCAATCTGCAAGGAAGAAGGAACAAAAGGCAAAGCAATGGTGCCATGTTTGAGATGATGACGAGTAAGATGACAATCGATCTCAATGTGCTTAGTGCGCTCATGAAAAACCGAGTTATGAGCAATCTGAATAGAACTCTGGTTGTCACAATACATAGGAGTAGGATGAGAAAAGGAAATTCCCATATCAGCAAGTAACCAACGTAACCAAACAATCTCTTTGGTAGTAGATGCCATGGCACGATATTCTGCTTCGGTGGATGATTGAGAAACAATAGATTGTTTCTTGCTCTTCTAAGAAATAAGAGAATCACCTAAAAAGATACAGAACCCGGTAACAGACTTGCGATCTGTGGGATCACTACCATGATCAGCATTAGAGTATGCACGCAACTCCAAAGAAAAGGTGGATGAAAGTAAAAGACTCTGAAAAACTGTACCCCGAAGATATTGTAAAATACGAAGAACAGCTGCCCAGTGAACAGTAGTAGGAGAAGCAACAAATTGACTAACAACATGAACAGCATATGCAATATCTGGACGAGTGATGGTGAGATATACCAAACTCCCAATAATAGTGCGGTATAAAGTAGGATCTATCAAAGGTAAACCACCAGAAGAAGAGTACCTTGCGTTAACCTCAATAGGAGTATCTACAGTCTTGTTATCAGTAAGTCTAGCCCGCTCAAGAATATCTATAACATATTTCGACTGAGAAAAAATGTAACCTCTAGGTGAGTATGCTACCTCAATACCCAGAAAATATCGAAGATAACCCAAATCCTTCATTTCAAATCGTCTAGCCAACTCTGTCTTCAAAACTGAAATACCATCAATATCATCACCAGTAATAATCATGTCATCAACATATAAAGACAGAATGATACAACCTGCATCAGTGCACTTAATAAAAAGAGCAGAATCATGACTGCTAGAAACAAAGCCAAGAGACGAGATCACAATAGAGAATTTCTCAAACCAAGCACGAGGTGCTTGTTTGAGACCATATAATGCT
>Ga0325402_1003311_pt1 | contig 14505 bp, 11 predicted proteins | sample PopdelMetagenome_22_FD_207212 | JGI IMG/M metagenome (GOLD analysis project Ga0325402, IMG submission 207212) | Populus deltoides microbial communities from Bellville, Georgia, United States - Xylem-PdKOR-R3 | ecosystem: Host-associated > Plants > Phyllosphere > Stem > Wood/Secondary xylem... | reverse complement strand
GCTTCAAGCACAGAATGCTAATTCTCAAAATTCAAATTCCATATCAGGATGGGATGGAAAATGGTATGCTTCAAAAGTCTCAGCTCATATAATACCCTTATCCCAGTAAAGTGGATAGCTGGAAAAAACTAGCTCTTGGATCGTAAAAAAGCAGCCAATTCCTCTGTCAGATAAGTAATGAAATGTTGCACAACAGGATCAGGATTGAGACTCTTCAAGATACACAGTTCACGGACTTCTTGAGTAAATGGATGTGCAACTGGGCAGCACACCTATCAATTTGTACTTGAAATGGAATTTCTGCATGGTAAATTGTCAATTAAATTGAATCTTTCCATGGCTGAAATGATCTCCCAGGCAAGCTTTTCATCTGCTGCAGACCAACTGCAGCAAAAATATACTGTCACTGCTTCTCTTTGAGAATTATCAATTATTCTGTATGGGCAGTTGTCCTTCAAACAGACAGACACATGAAATGACTCCACTTGAAGATGTTCCCCAAGATCTTGGATGTTTACTCCAGAAAAATAATTTGAAAGTTCTTTAAACAATAGCTGGAGACTAGAGCACTTGTCGGAAAGACCAAGCGCATCATCTCTGTTTCTAGTCTCTTCCAAGTTGTCAAGTTGTGCAGCACAACAATACGCAAACTGAACGTCGTGCTTCTTCTGTCTCAACATGAGCAGTAGATCATCTTGGTGTACAACCCTTGCTTTTTTGCCTTTTTCCATAATCAAGATCCCTTCAGCAACTCTTTCATCATTTACCTGCAGTGGGGCAGTGGGATTTGTGTTTCTTAAAACTTGATCAGAATTGTCTTCTTTACTTCTTTTTAAGAACCTGAAATTAGGATTCAAGCAACTGCGGATAAATGTGTTTGAGGCATGAGCTTTCACATAGATAGTCGAAGGAATGTGGACAGCATCACAATTGGCGGGAAGATAACATGGAATTCTCAGTTCAGTCTGTATTCTTTCTTTAAGAGAAACCATTTTAGGCTTCTCACCATGCACCAATATCACATTCCTAGGCGAGAGAAATTTGGTAAGATCCATGATTCCTTTGCTGTCTGTATGAGGACTGAAAGACAATTGGTGAATCTGGTAATACAACCAAATAGTCAGGACTGCTATAAAAATGAATACACAAATTAATAGACAAAATCATTTAAGCTCTCCCAAAATCACAAAGGCACAGGTGTTCTCCATGCACACATACAGAGAGGGGGGGGTGTTAAAAATTTAGTTTCAGAGAGAGCAAGCAATCTATCCCATTTGAGGTGGGGGAAAAGAAATCTAGTTTTTCAGGGAGAGCAAGCAATCTATCCCACTCGAGGAGAAGATAAAACGCCTCAAATGCGGGGAGCACCCTGCTTTCAGATTCCATATTCAATAAAGCACTAGCATGAGTTGCAAACCATACAGGGTACTGTATACTAAATTTCACATATGATTAATTCTACAGAACTCCAAATAAATAGAAAAGCACTGGGTAGCACCATGTTCCTGGCATACATTAATTTGCCCAGTTGTCTATATAACTGATATGGGCATATAGAACTTGCAACAAAACCAACCTGAGATAAAATTCAAGGCCAGCCCAACTTTTTCTGTACTACTTGTCTATATTCCAAACACAGTTTACATAGATGCGACCCCATAGAACTGTGTAAGATTCTAATCATTACAGCTTGATGATGCAATATGAATGGGTGAAACCAAAACAAGATTAGTTAGTTCTCTTGTTTCAATTAGTTTATGTAAAATAACCACATAAAAACAAAAAACAGTAAAAACTGTGCAAATGGCCAGTGAAAAATATAGAGAAGTGTTTTCTCTTACAGAAGCTGGATAATCTAGGGAGTAAAGAAAGATCAGTCAAGCTTCATCTTTGCAAATAAGACATTTAAACTTCTGGTCATGTGTGTTCAGGACACAACAATCCTAGATCCCCAGGCTCTAACCTCCAGAACAGGATTAATGGCAGTTATGGACCAGTCAAATTATATAGTGCCAAAATTCTCTGAAGCAAAAGGATTATATATTTTTTTTAGCCAACATCTATTAAAATGCAAGGATTCAATAAACGCGTTCAGGCTCAGCTGCACAGGTGACAACATCATCACACCTCAATGAGTCAATGACCTGCACTTTCTATCATCCCTGGTAAGCAAACTCAATTATACTTTTCATGGCAATAGCTGATGAAGAACTCTTTCATAGTCTTAGGTGAATACATATTGTCTCATCAGTTGTGAATAATTCATATCCCAGGAAATTCATAAGATACTATTTATGAAACCAAGGGTGTTTAGCCCATTGGTACTCTCCCAAATACAGGGAAAGCAACATCTTGAGTTAAAATCCTACTCTTTTTATCAAAAGAATAATAAAATGAGAAAGAAGGTGGAAATGATGGTAAACAAGGGGTGGGAGATCAATATGCACCTGGCATCGCACATCAATCTGGGTGTCCTTGTCCAAATTAATTTTAGTAGGTTTACCCGACATCAATTTATGTCCTACAGTTCCAGCCACACAATATCTGCAAACAGAGCACAGTAAATTAGGAAAAGATGGTTGTAAATTTATCGTTTATTTAAGGTTTGTACAGAGATGAAATTCACATTTCAGTTGAGAAATACAATATACATTGAACAATCTATGCATGGTCATATCCAGCATTTATTTTATTCAAAGTCTAGAATAGAAAAAGAAACGCAGATATAGAAAAATACACAACCAACATGAAGAAATGTGCAATATCTTACTTGCACATTCTGTGATCCCCCCAAAAAATGAATAATTTCAGGAGAGTGAAGATGAAATATATGATGAATGGCGACGGAATCCTTTAAATTTGCATTCCGGTGATGAGCAATTGATGGACAGGTTCTAAATTTCTTTCTTTTGAATTTAAAACATTCTTTTTTTGAGGTGATATGTGTCGAATGGTAGGTTAGAATTTATATGCAAGGTCATTATACTTTGTTTTTGACAAGTATATAAGATGTCATGATTGGGAACTGTGGGTTTCCTGGTTCCTACTGATGAGATATGCGTCATGAATCCTTATATGCTCAATAAAAGGAGAAGGTAACAAAATTAATACCCAGGCAATGTTATAAGATTCATTTCACAAGGAGCCCATTGTTTAAAAACCTCAAGTGAAAATCCACCACTAATCATCCCAGGTGTTGCAAAGAGAACACAAGGTCCAGGAGCATTTATCAGAGAACGATCAAAATTGTGAACTGCAGCATCCAAACATTAAGAGTTAAAAATAGGATTTGCTGGAAAGGAAGCAAAGTTAATGCAATCACATATAATTAATATCAATCATTATACGATTCATATGAGCAGGAAAATTGCTTCATTCAATATTCAAAATTACTCAGTTCAACATGATACTCTTTAAACCCTAATAAAGAGATGAAATCAATTGATCAAAGAAGGAATCCTTTATAATGAAAAATAAAATATAGTTAGTAGCCCACAAAACACTACATGGTAAGAAAATACCTGTTTCCACCCTCACATAAGAAAGATAAAAGCTCTGATTAAATTTGAAATATTAAAAAGAAAACTGATCCATAATAGAGGAAAACAGGAAGCAAATCATAACCAGTTGTGTAACAAGAATAGCAAACTGGATTCCACAGGAACTAAAGGCACCTATATTTCTGATACCAAGCACGTGGAATAAACAAATGACTCCACATTTTGGAAGATGCAGTAATTATGACATTGAGTGCCTTACAAACAAGAGATGCCACAAAAGAACCTGATTATCTTGTGTACACATCATTATCACAGACTGATGGGAATATGAAAAGTTAGAGCTAAAAGCTCCATTTTTTTTAGCAATATCCTTACAAAAAATAGCCCTACAGGTAGCCTAAAATACCAGCATGAGGGCAAAATGCTTGAACAAAAGCACCAACAATGTTAGATTTGACTTGAAGACGTTCATTGATATGGGAAGTAGAGCAATTAAATTATACAACATCATTCAAGTCTACTAATAATTGATTTAAAAAATTATTTCATGAAGCATCATGTGGTTTATGTCATAAAATGAAGCAAACAACTAAGCTAGTAGTGGGAGCCAGGGAAGATCCTCAGTTATTGTTCACTTGTTTTTTTCACCAAAATCAGCTTGATTTACTGAAAAACAGAGCGAGAGCAGTAGCAGGAGGTAGAATAAAGAAATGATAGCCACATGATATGACATAAATGCCTGCCTCTGTGGGCCTATTACCCAATAAACATTCAAACATATTTTGTTCCATAGTTATCATTTGTTTTTTCCTTTGCAGCCAATTGAGATCCCTCTCCTTAAAAGAGGCAACTATATATCAGAATTACTTATTCATTGAGATTAAAAAATTTATAAATCTTATTATGCCAGAAAATTCTATAACTGTAACCCTAAAGACACATGATGATGTTAATGAGCTAACCACTTGAATTACCATGTTTAAAATCAAATGCATTCCGTGTAGCATATGTCTCCTTGACCTTCTGGCTGGTCCAGCTGATAAGTATTTTATAATACAGATTTGCTTGAATGGTCAAACCTGAAATGTAAAACTCGAAATCTGTAGTTTGAATCTGTAAAATCCATATGAGTGCAGTGGTGACACACTTGGGAGAACTATTTAAGTTATCAACAGTATCCAAATAAATCTCTAAAAGAATGAGAAGAATTAACAGGAGATTCCAAAATGATTTGCCAAAAGAAATTTCTTTTTTAAAAAAATTAATGCATGCACAGTGATAAAAAAATTTTTACAGATGCAATGCTACACCAGACAGAGAAAACATTACGAGAATATTTTCTGCCATTAGGCAAAGTCTGTTTGCAGTTTTCCCTGCTCTAAACAAGGATGGGCAGCCATGTAAACAACCTAGTCTTTTCCAGTAACTGAATTTTCCTTTGTATCTATAAAGAAAACCTCCGATGATGATGCTCTTGCAATATCAAACCCCAGATAATTGTAATGTCAGATCCATGCATCCCCTAGATAAAGCTTCTCCTTTTCAAAGCGTTTTTCCTCTTGGAAAACATCAACATTTTGAGACAATGATCAATGCATTGGCATTATCTTTTCTTTTTATTTGGTTATGCCTAACTTCAACTTGTAAGAGGAAACAAAATTCTATCTTTTGATGATAGACAGTTATGTAAAATATTCAACAGATCTAACATCGATTTTGCAAATGGGCAGTCACTATGGAACAGAAGAAAATAGGACGTCATTTTTTAGTAATTAAGAATACATTATTTGACCAAGTAACATGTTTAACCATGTAACAGGAAGAAATAATAGCTTAATCATACCAGCTGAGAAGTATATAGGAACCTTGAGATTCATACGCTCCCAGTAGTCATCCAACAATATACAGAGTTCCTATTCACAAGTCAATAAGACTGTCAACAAAGGATGCTAAGGCATTCTATAAGACTCGATACTGCAACACCATCAAGGCATATAACACCCAACATCAATGAAGTGTTCACAAACGATACATCTCTAACTAGTAAAATCACACACTATGAAAAATATGCTTATCTAGTCAAAGAAAGAAAAAAAACAGTGCATCTCCCCGGCCAAAATTATAATGTCACTAAATTTTATGATGCATCATCTAATATAAGAATAAAAGGACAAGCGTACACTGCAAGAGGTGAGCATTTTGAATCTGAAATATCAAATTCCCTTTGAGGAATGTAGGTGGGTCATATACCAAAAAAAGAAAACAAAACAAAAGCCCACCTTTCTACCTCTCCCTGCTTCTAAAAATGCAAGGTGCCTCCTTTTTTAGAGTTCATCCCCTTTACAGCGCATATTGTAAGCACTTATATATTAACCCTGTAAGAAATGAGATGTTTTGGTACTACGTAAAACTTCAGAATAGTGGCACCTTTCCTTAAGAAAACAGAAGAACTACAGAATCTATTCACTCTCAATGAGCTATCACTACTATCACCATCGCCACCATCTAAGAGAATTCATTTCCATCCCCAACATACTAACCCTGCCAAACCCAAATCGCTAATTCAACTACACAAGCACCACCATCTCAATGGTATAAAGTGCAAGAGAATAATCAAATGAAATATATAGGTACAATTCTTATAGACATTTAGGAACCTGCTGCATTTACTTTGTTGTCTACCAACCATATGATATATGTTTTCAATCTGGACAGCACCAAATTGAAGCAATAACTAGTTTGGTCGAATCACAATAGACCAGAAATGCAGCTCAGATGTGTGCAAAACAAGGATGATGCTGTAAAAGTCTACAGTTTTGCTTCCAATTTAGTGAACCAACCAGATTTAATCGGTTGGGATTTTCACAAATCATAAATGGCCACAAAACTGAAAGGAGTCAGATATAATATTATGGCATCATTAAAATGTGTCTGTTGTTCCATAAAAATTAAAACTTTCACAAAAAATTAAACCATAAACCAATCCAAATTAAGGCAGATTAGATTCAAAGTGAAAAAAAAAGAACAATCTTGCAGCGAATACCTGAGCTCTTCCAAGCGCAAATGTAGGAATAAGCACCTTTCCTCCTCCTGCAACACATTCATGGACCTACATTGATTAATTATCCAAGACACACATCACTATTATTATTGTAGAGAGATAAAAAGAAAGTTTCTAAATTCAAAAACTTGGAAATATAAATAACAATACATGACATTCCCTCGTAGAAGAAAGCAACGATGCTTAATACAGGTCAATAGCGTACAAGAAGCAACAAAACTTGAATCCTAGATGTATGCATTCTTAAAAAACTATCATTTTAAAGTAGAAACAGTGAATTTTAGTAAGTCATGTACATATGCATTTTAAAAGAAAAGCATCATTCGACAATGAAGAGCCACAAAGAATGACATTTTGGTTCTGTAATCCTACAGCATTGAGAATTCTTTTCCATGCCAAGGGCCTCTAAAGTGTTCAATAAGTAATTAAAACACTATAAGGTATGATTGTTTTTTCTTCAAGTATCCCATATTTAACAAGGCTAGACAAGGGTGAAAAGAAACAGGAAAAAATGATAGGAAAAAACTTGGATGACACCTATGTTAACATGACATATGACAGAAGCTGTATCTGAATCTAACACCATAATTATGATTGTTTGAGACACTGGTCTCTGGTTCTAGACTGCCAACAATACAAGTTAAAACTAACATTAAAATTTGACTAAGATACACCTGTCCTCCAACATAGACAGGAATTGTCTCATTATGTAATCCATGGAGCTGACAAATAACCAGTGTGCCACATTTATGAATTTATATCCAGTCTTTTGAGAAAGTATCATCAAGCTTTTTGGCAATGAATAAAAGTAAGCAGCAAAAGAAGCTTCCTGCAACTTTAGTTGACTAATTTCCATTGAGATATCAATATAATGCTCATGAAACATGTGACAGAAAAGACACAAATAATGGAGAGAATTGGAAAGAAAAAGCACGGTGACCTAATTCACTGAGATAAGAGAAAAGCATGCATAATACAGAAATGGACAGGTTGTTAAACATACAGCCTTGAGAAATTCCCTTTCTCGAGCATACTTTGAATCCCGGATAGTTGTTGCATATGTAGACCTGTGAGAAGAATTTATCAGGGAAGTAAAAATTAAACCTTCAGCAGAAGCAAATCCAATTCTGTAAACAAGGTCTTCAAAAAGTATCAATGCAAGGTAGATTAGTTATGCAACGACATTATAACTTTAGTAGCTTGTCAATTGGAAACAACACCCAAACACTACAATATTTCAACAAATACATTGGATTTAAGATATTCCATCAAAAGAAAAGGAAAGAAATCACAAATTATAAGAAACCAGTTTCATCCAAATATATTAGAGCTATTTTAGCTTCGTTTGTTTGCTGGAAAGTAGTTTCCTTCTGGAAAGTGAATTCCGGGAAAGTATTTTCCGATGTTTGGTAGTGTAATGGAAAATAAGTTGAAAAACATTTTCCAGTGTTTGGATATGTTATGGAAAATGAGCTGGAAAATAACTTATTAATGTTTTATTTTTTTCAAGTTTATTAAAATAATGAGGAACAAATCTTACAAATTAAAAAGTTGAATGAGAATGAAATTGAAAAAATATATAATTTCATAAATTATCTCAGATAAAATAAATAATAATCAAAATAATAGAGATCAAATAAAAAATAAAAAAAAATTGAAAGATGAAGAAATTAAAATAATAATAATTAACATTTCATAAATTATTTCAAATAAAATAAGTAACAATCAAAAGAATGAGGACCAAATTTGATAGATAAAAAATTTCAATAAAAAAATGATAAGGAAAAAGCAAATAGCAATTATAAAAATAAGGACCAAAATTAATATAAAAATTAAATTTTAAGAGATGAAATTAAAAAATAAATATTCAAAACAAAATACATATAGCAATCAAAAGTTTGAGGATCAAATTTAATATAATCAGCAAATAATGACATTTCTAAATTTTTCACACTTCCAGAAAGTGTTTTCCACCCAAATTTTCCAGGAAAATACTTTCCTGAAAACCAAGCCAAATTTTCCTTTGATTGGAAAGTGTTTTCTGTTGACCAACTTTCCTAATAGCAAACAAACACATGAAAGTTTGGAAAGTGTTTTCCTGAAAACTACTTTCCAGAAAACAAACACAGTCAAAAGGAAAAACACTTTCCTGAAAACCAAGTCAAATTTTTCTTTGACTGAAAAGTGTTTTCCATTGACCAGAAATTGTTTTCCGTTGACCACCTTTTCTAATGGCAAACAAGCACAGGAAAGTTTGGAAAGTGGTTTCCCGGAAACTACTTTCCGGGAAACAAACATGGCCTTAGAGTGATTGAAAATCCACCAAGATAACATGGGCAATTAATTATGTTTTCTTTCTTAGATAACAATGAAAGAGGAAAAACTAGCACTGATAGAAATCAAAATCCTTAGCGGGTGGCCTTAATCTCAAAAACAAAGGTTAGCCATCCTAATTGTTGCCAAATGCAATGTGAAGGAAAACAGTGATGATATCTATACTCAAGTTGTAATTTAGAGCACTAATGCATAATAACTATACATTTGCAGTGTTGGCAAGCCAAAAAAGAGTCTTGGGAAGGGTAATCGAAAAGCAATCTCAACCTCCAGCATTTTGCATGATGCACATCATATATTATGCATATATTTGCAAATCTGGAGTGTTTCCCATGACATAGCAAGCTCTTGGGAGAGGTAATTATGTGTATACTTGCAAATCTGGAGTGTTTCCCATGACAAAGCAGGTTCTTAGGAAAGGTAACATGGAAGAAATCTAGTCTTCAACAATTTACATGAAGTGACCACTCCTAAGACTCTAATTGTCAATCACCCAATTGAAATTGGCAGTGTGAAACGTCAGTTGTCACCATTGTTCTTCTTTTTGCATACTTCAAAGAATTAAAATTCCTGATGCAAATTACTGATTAATGTGGACTATGAGAAACAATGAATCAATGAATAATGCTAGAATCAATTAACAGAATACTAATGTGTAAACATAAACTTGTTCTATGGCTTCATGTAAAGGTTATATACAAGCAGATTCATATGTATTTAAATATGTACAAACATATTTAAATGTCCCTACTCTGTTATAAGGAGGTCTAGTTCAAGTCGATCAATTTGAGCTGCTCCCAGATGTCTATCTGGGGTCATATTATAGTCTCCTGTGTACACCATAGCACTGTCTCCCACCTTTGCATAAAACATTGCAGCTCCAAGAACCTTGAAAGCACAACGAAAGAAGATAAATTAAACTCAAATCATTAAAATGAAACAGACCCCAAAAAACAAAACAAATTGGAAAAAAAGAGGGAGATTTTATAGTCAGAATTTTAATGCCCTTTGGAAATTTTAGGATGTTAGGGTGCACATGATGTGGTGCAGGTGGTAATGGGTATTTGCCCATATCAGACCGGCATCTAACAAGCATATGAAACGGAAAAGGTCACAAGTATCCACTAATTCATTATTAGACAATTGTTTGTTCAATTGTTTTTAATGCATAAGCACCACTAAACCTCAAGCTAATTTTATCACAAAATCAAACCTTCTATATGGCTTTATCCAGACCAACTAATCCAGAAGTTTTCCATAAACATATCAAGCATTTAACCTGACAAAAGAAGCAATATGAAGGTGAGTTATAGAACCGATATTCAAATCTGCATCCAAGTGTTTCAAAACGAAGGTGTTTTGAGGCCTATTATATCAGATATTGGAAAAGCATGTACAACACTGATATGATTTCTCTTCTTCTCGTGTTTACTTGCACATGCTCCCTCATCCCTGCTCTATTTTTCGTTGGCCATTTAAGCTTCAGAAAGTTCAGAGAAATACATCTTTCAGCTGGGTCACATCACTTCTTTTACAAAAAAATAACCAAGACTGCTACCATTTTTCTTTCCTACCACTGAAAGATAAGGCATAACCCCAGTTTTTATTCTTATATATGCTTGTGCATTCCCAAACTAGAAAGAAAAAAAAAAAAAGCTTTACATCTTTGGGCTTGAAGCTTGACAAAAATACAATAGCATCCGTCAAGATAGCCAGTACTAGAGATTAGCTAAGTGCATTTTGGTTCTGGAACTCTAATTTTTTATTTTTTTTGGAGAATGTTCTTGGATTTGTGATCAGAATTCCAGCTTCCTGGAAAGCTCCTGATACTTGCAATAATACCAGTTACAAGAAAAATTCTCAAATAAAAGTTATTTTCTAGCATGTCATGCACAGAATCTGAAATGTTTTGCGGTAGCCTAGCAAGGAAATTTATGTTTCAGTTCGGCCAATTAATATCAGCTAAAAATATATAAATGAACATCACGAAAAATATTTAATATGAAACCCTGAACTGCAAATTCTTTTATCAATTCCTTAAACACACGTGCAATTGATTGAGTACTAAACGTCAAAGGGCATGAAACGTGTACTGATTCTATTAATATATGCAAAAATTGCTGTCAAATGAATACATACTGCTACTACAACTTGAGGTAAAAAAATCTTACATGTCCAGCATAATAGGCACGGATCTGAAGATCATCATCAACCTGCACAGTCTGCTTCAGATCCACTGCTATGACTGCATTAAAGAAAACCAAAAAAAGAAAAAAATGACTTGATCATAAACACCATTTCTATTTATTTTTTATTGCAGTAAATTTCAAAATCAGATAGAATAGGAAGCAGCAGGGTAGAGAGAAAAATATTAGATTTACCTTTTTCCATGCATTGTGAAATATGAAGAGAAGTAAATTGCTCTTCCTCACCCCTTCTATCAACCAACACTTTCCTAAAATCCTCCAACATCAAAGGAGCTAGTGCCTTTGTAGGATACTGCATCAATATATATAAACAACATCATTAATTTATCTTGATTAGCTAATAGATACATAGTTCAGCTAAACATTTTATCGACCAGATTACCGTCATGTAAATAGGTCCATTATAACCACAGACTTCAGTGAAGTAAGGAAGAGCACCAACATGATCCAGATGACTGCATTCAGCCAAAGAAAATTAACTCGAAAAAAAAAAGCGATTAAGAGAGGTATTAAGTATGATTTTGTATACAAGTGAGTGATGATGACGCAGTCGAGGGAATGGTCAAAATCTCTGGATTTAGAGATGAGAGAGAAGTCAGGGTAGCGACGATGATCATCATAGCCCATGTGCATTCCACAATCGAACATTATCCGTTTGCCGTTGATTGTGACTACCACACAGCTTTTCCCAACTTCCTGCCCAGCACCTTCCTTGTTCAAAACAAACAATTATATATGTGAATATATAAAACATAGGTCTTGTAAGGATCTTTCGTTTCAAGAGAAATACCGAGGACGAGGCATTCAATAGCCATGGCTTTTACTCAAACCCTACCGTCCCTCTCTTTCCGTTACTGCCTTCTTCGTGCGCTTTTATTTTTCATCCCCCCGCCCCCCGTAACCAATTTAAATAAGGAATTCTTCTCCTCTGGACGACGCGTCTGTTTTTTCTTTTTCTTTTTCCTTTTCTTTTCTGGAGCACTGTGTTTCGATGGGTGGCCGAGGGGCTGGAATAAGTGCGTACAAGGGCCAAGACCCGGTACATCAAAAGGCCCGCGGTAACAAGCTACAACCAAGGAAGCGTTAGAATTCAAATTTTTTTTAATTTGGTTAAAAATTAATTTTTTTGATATTAAAAGTAATTTTTAAAAAATAAAAAATATTATTTTAATATGTTTTGACACCAAAAATACTTTAAAAGGTAACTATAACCACACTTTTAAACAAACAAAGACCAGAAAAGATGTAGAGAAATAATTAAACAAGGATTTAGTACAATGTTTTTAAAAAAAATAAAAAAAATAGTGTTTTTAGATAGATATAAAAAATAAATTTTAAAAAATAAAAAAAATATTATTTTAATATATTTTTAAATAAAATAAATATTTTAAAAAATAATTACTGATACATGATATTAGTTTAATAACTTGCTACTTCTATAGACACTCCCAAACTTGTCATCTTAAAAGCGGTATATAAAAAATTTGAAAGTCAGAGAGAGGCACGTGAAGTGTGAATTTTCCTTATAAAAAAAACAACTGAGACAATTGAATTTATAGCTCTTTACATGTTAGATTTTCTCAGTGGATGATTTGTTGAGGTCCTTCCTCCTTACATGATGTTTTATTTTCTTATTTTTGTCCCTTCAGATCGTTTAAGATTTTAATCTTTCCATTCTATGAAGAAAATTAATAAAAGCGATGTTACTTGTTTGGATGCTACTTAAATTGTCTTGAAATTCAGCAATGGTGTGAAAGCTGGCGGTATAATTCAAATCAGAGACAATCTGGTGTATATAATCTGTTTCAGTTGATTTTTTCTTTAGTTGTTTTAAATCTTGTTGAAATCCAAACGTAAGCAGAGAGAAGACTGGTTAGAGCACAGGAAAGGAAAAAAAAGTGTTTTATTCTGCACGCAAGCACTAATATTTTTCATGACAATTACCTCGACCGAACAATCATACCGTACGTTTTTTATTTTATTACCTGTTTATTTTTCATTTTAAAAATATTTTAAAAAATAAATTATTTTGAAATATTGATGTTATAAATAATTTTTTAAAAAATATTATTTTAATATATTTTCAAATAAAAATATTTTAAAAATAATTAATACCACACTCTCAAACAACATATATAATTATTGTTGTTGTTCCCAAAGAGATGGGACTAAAAGTTTGTTTGGTGTTATGAAGCAGTTGTGTTTTAAAGTTATTTTTATTAGAAATATATTAAAATAATTTAAAAATATCAAAAAATTATTTAAAATTTAAAAATTATTTTTTTCAAAACTACTTTTAAAACATATAAACAAACACTGAAAAAATCTAATTCAAAACATATTAACTGCCGAGGGTTTGTGCAATTTTTGCATATAAAAAATAGGTAGATTGACAATCGCAATCACATACTCTCAACTGGGATTGTAGGGTGGTATCCACATTTTTAGAGTGTGTTTGGCAGTGTGGTTGCGGTTACTTTTCAAGTAGTTTTTCGTGCCAAAATACATGTCAATGATTTTTTTTTATTTTTTAAAAATTATTTTTGACATCAGCACATCAAAATGATTTGAAAACACTAAAAACATATTAATTTAAAGTTAATAAAAAAATAAAAAAAATTAAATTTTGTCAAAAACGCTTTTAAAACACAAAAATAAAAAGGCTCTAAAAACAGGTGTAAATACTACTAAGATTAATGAAAAATATAGGATAGATTGCAACATGCATGAATTAGCCTGTCTGGACACCCTAAAAAAAAAAAAAAAACACCTATCTATTTCTCCATGCATCGACAAAATATTTATGTAAGCCCAGGTCCCTTTCATAAATTGCATTCGTTGGTGGTTTCCAAAAGCCCGTGCTTACGGAGTCCGCATAAAAGTTATCATTATCGTAACGACCTAGAAACTCAAACAGTTATTGTGTAAAAAGGTTGCATTTATTTGACTAGCGTGTCCAGACTCCAGAGTGCAGGTAGAGTAAGCAAGATCATTTTCTAATCTTTCTCTGAAAAATGTTGCTGATAAAATAATATAAATTATATTTTATTTAAAAACTAAAGTTATTTATTATTCTTTATTATTTAGATATACTGATACAAAAAAATAATTTTAAAATTATTATTTTAATATATTTTAAAATTAAAAACACTTTACAAAATAATTATAGCCAGAATTCGAGATACAACGTTTAACTTTTATCAGGACTCATAAATTGTAAAACCAATTACAAAGCCCATCAAATATCAAAATTAGCAAGTGCATCTGCTGCTTTCGTCGCTTAATTTCCTGTTCATCCCGGGAAATAGAAAACCAACATTTCCGAATAGCAATCGTGTTTTTTATTATTATCCTTTTGGGAGAAACCTCACTTCGATCCCTAAACTATATAACCATTATAAAT
>Ga0325402_1003310_pt1 | contig 14506 bp, 6 predicted proteins | sample PopdelMetagenome_22_FD_207212 | JGI IMG/M metagenome (GOLD analysis project Ga0325402, IMG submission 207212) | Populus deltoides microbial communities from Bellville, Georgia, United States - Xylem-PdKOR-R3 | ecosystem: Host-associated > Plants > Phyllosphere > Stem > Wood/Secondary xylem... | reverse complement strand
TTCTAATCGCGACACAAGAGAAACATTTGAGGATGATGATTACCGGATAAACATTTGAGCATTGATCTCGAGTTGCATAAATTCGGATTACGATTCAGTTATCAAAATCTATCCAAAGCAAACCAAATAAAAACTCGGTTCTCAAATTTTGTAACCTATTTTTTTAGATTAAAAAAAAAATAAAACTGGACTTATTAGAGCATTCTCTCAGCCAATAAAAATATAAAAACTCTCCAAGTGACTCTTCGGTTGTTAAACCATCCTTGTCATGCGAGTTGTTGATTAAAAGATTTTTTTGAAAGTTGTAAATGTTATTTTTTAAAATAATTTATATTTAAAAGTATATTAAGATAATATTTTTTTATTAAAATTTATTTTTGATATTAATATATTGAAACGATTCAAAAATATTTAAAAAATTAAAAAATTTTAAATTTTGATAACTATTCTAAGCGAGCACTAATTCTATTCATTTGAGATCTAATTTGAGTTAGACTTACAATTAGAATGATTATGATATCAATCTCTTCAATCTCAATTGATTCGATAAAAACTAAGTTGACTTAAATAATCGAATTGAACACAATCAACATTTCATTAGGTCAAAAAATTAACTTTAAAAAATTAAAGTATGATTTTGAACCTTTAGCAAATCAGTTTAATTTAAAAATTATATTTGCTTTGGCTTTTAGATGTAAAATTTAGATTTCTTAAATTACATAAAAGTCTCTAAATTCTCTAATAACCTTAGATATGTTTTTGCAAAGATTCAATAAAATACCCTAAACATTCTCCCTTTTTCCAAGCTTAGAATGACAACTTAAAGTTTCATTCCAAAATCAACCATTCTAGTCCAGCACTATTATTTCATAAACTATTTTTCTCATACTTAATGATCTATTATTAATGCTATTGAGAGTAATAAAGAAAAGGAAAGCATCTTGAGGCCTATTTTATAAAAAAAATGTCTTGAAATAAGGAAGATTTCACTTTGCCTTGGACATTATAAGAGGAAAAAAAAATTCCCTTTCTCAAGATGATCATGTAAGTTTAAATGCCTAGAAAAGAAATATCTTGTTATAGATAAATATTATTCCCATAGATTATATTAAATGGTTAAAGAGAATACAACATCATTTTAACAAATAATATAAATGTTAGTAGATTTTCCATGTGATTCAACTATCATGAGTCATCAAAATCCAACAAAGAGCTTTTGATAGCATTTTTTCTTGTTTTGGTCTAAATATAAAAACGTCTTCCTATATAGGTAGGATTATAAACCATTATTCTTTATCACATGGTTATAATAAGTGGCTCTTACCTAGTTGGTGAAGGACTCAATGAAGCTTTAAAAGTCGATACTACTCCTTTTGAGAACTTAGTAGAAGTTGCACCAAAATTTTTAGGACTAACAAAAAGAAGACACAAATCTCCCTTTTTACAAAGAACATACAACCTTTATGTTATACTTGTCGCTTGTGAGCGCGCGACGTGAGAGATGTCATGGGGGTCAAGGAATCGCCATTTATTTGTTTGGTTTAGGGTCACTAGGAGACCTGAATATATTGGTCTTATCAAAAATTTCAAGTGTAAGGGACTATTTGTGGCTAGGAAAGATATTAACACCCTTAACACATCTTATCTGAGGTAATCTATATTATGTGGTCTAGATCTGTTTAAAGGTTTTGATTAGTTATTAATCGGTGGTCTATCTATGGATCAGAATAAAGATTTACTTCTATGAATAAATCTGGCATTTTGAATTTATTATGGGCTCGTATGTCCAGATAAATTTTTATGGGAAGGGTCCATGTTGGTGCCCTGACAGAGTTTACCTATCCTGGAAGGTGAAAGATTCTCCACAACGCGTATATTATGGTAAAAGGTACTCATAATTTAAATTAGTGAATATTTAAAATAATTTTGAAAATTTTCTAGTCAATTATTAATATTTAAATACCAGCCTACTTATAAGTCCAACATTTATGCCAAAATGTCGACTATTAATTTTCAAGAATTAAAAATTTTAGGGTTATTGAAATATAGACCAAAATCTTTTGGAATTTTACAAACCTATTGTAAAATCCATGCAATATCTTTTTTAGAACATACCAAAGTATTATATATATATATTTTTAAAAATGCTCAAATAATTTTAAGGATTTTTGGCCATATATAAAAAAAAGAAAGTATTTTTTTATAATTTGTTTTTAATTTTATTTTATTTTAACTTTATTTGGCAAAACCCCATTTTTGTAATAAAACTCCCCAAAACAAGCTTAAGGGTGTTAGCCAAACACACCCTTAAACCAAAAAAAACCTTTAACAAAAACATTGCTAGCCAAACAAAGCCTTAGGCATTGATTCAATTTTGACCCGACTAAGTTGATCTGACCGGGTTGATTTGACCAAGTTGACCAGAAATCTTTGGTTTGACTATGAACAAACCAAAGACATGGGTTTAACCTGAAAACAAGCAAAAAACAAAAACAAAACATATTAAACTTGTCAAAAACACAAAAAACTCAAAAATTTTAGCGAAAATGGATCACATCCTAGAAAAAACATAGAACATGAAGAATATAGATGAACATTCAAAGTTATTCCCGCAACATGAACTTTAAACCAGACCATATTTCATGAAATAAATGGAACAAAAAGGTTGTAGATCATGCAAGGATCAATAATCAAGCAAGAAAACTCAGCAATTATCACCAAATAATCTCGTTTTGACAAAAAATAAATCTTGATACCAAAAACAAAACCTTGAAATTAAAACTCACAGAAATTAGTTATTGATGTACGAAAACCCTAAATTATTGTCTAATGATGTCATGCGATTATAAAGATGCAAAGAAATGAAATAAAAAAGGTCAAAAACTTGTAGCTAAGACAATGTTCTTGAAAAGAATATAAAGAACACCAATCTAGATTTTGCCCAGAAATGCATCAACCTACTATCAAACCTAGAATTATATTTCTTATTAGGAATAATAAAATAAAATTATTCTAAAATTTTTAGAATTCTGTTAGATAAATATAAAGTTGTTTAAGAATTTATTATCTGAAAATTTGATTTTATTTGACAAAAAAAAATCTTGATACCAAAAACAAAATCTTGAGATTAAAACTCACAGAAATTAGTAATTGATGCATGAAAACTCTAAATTATTGTCTAATGATGTCATGCGATTATAAAGATGCAAAGAAATGAAATAAAAAAAGTCAAAAACTTGTAACTAAGGCAATGTTCTTGGAAAGAATATAAAGAACACCAATCTAGATTTTGCCCAGAAATGCATCAACCTACTATCAAACCTAGAAATGCATACAAAACCTCAAAACTAAATCTTTTTTATTCACACAAACCACATGGTCATAGTCATATACATTTGAATTAAAATAAATAACAAAAAACAACTAATCATGGAAAACATGCATTAAATCCCATTTTTCAAAATTAGCAAATAAAAATAGAAAGCTTATCCATGCAATTTGGATTTAAAAATGATTTTCAAAACATATTTTGGTCATGCCCAAAGCCTTATAAATCCAGGATTAATAACATAGCTTATCAATGCACTAATTGAACTAACAAAAATAAAAAAACAAAACATTATTTTATCAAAAACTAACTTAACTAGAGGGCTTTTATTACATAAAAAAATTAAACACATCCTAAAACGCTTTAGAGAACAACATCAACTATAGAATAAAAAACTACAAAAATAAAAAGAAACAATCACCTCCCTACTTTTCAAGCATTCCAAGCACATTTTCATACTTGTAAACATAAACACAAATTAAATAACAATCAAAATCAACTCAAACAAGTCACATGGACTCCACTTTTAGGTTAAGAAATGTACCACCAAACCTCTAAAACAACTACTACCTTTTTTTGCTTTTCTTTGTAAAGTTTTGTTTCCACAAACTTGTCGCCCTTTCAAAGATAAAGAAACCCTTATGCTAGGCTCATAAACCTTCACAACTAGGGTATTTTCTTAGTATTTCTCTTCTTTTTTTTCTCTTCCTTTCAGCTTGAATTTCCAAGGGTATTTATAGCATTGTTTTGATGGATTTCATTAAAGATTGATCAAAGATGAGTCATTTGATCAAAATGAGAAAGTTCTGGATAAAATTTCATAATTAGAACCTCTATCCTTCAATGGTTTTTGCAATGATGGTTATAGCCTAGGTGGTTTTCCTTTGCTTGGAGACAAATGTATGCATTCTTCACCTTTTGATCTTAGAGGAACGATTTATATACCTTAATAAGAACCTTATAGGAGCTTTGAAGTGTGAACACATAAAAAGCTTAGGTGGTTTTACACCAATGAGTATCTTAGTCAAGCCTGAATGAGTTGATCACTTTCGAGATTTTGTCAGAGTAATTTTGATGTCATCGTCGTTGAAGACCACCTGAAGTTGGTAGAGGGGGTGCACATCTTTTTTTGGATCCAACATTGCTGAATTTGAAGGTTTATAGCTTCACATTGACTCACTTGAATGTGCCAACTTAATCAACCCAGAATATGAAAATTGAATGATGGCTGATCAGAGACAAGATGTTGGGGATTTCTATGGAAGAATTGGGATATAAACATCTAATTTTATGGAAATGAGGTTGTAGAGGGGATGTTCCTCTTTCATTTGCAAAATCCCTTATGCCATTTTGAGGTCTAGAATTCCATAACGAGCTCTTGGAAGGTGCCAACTTGATCATCGTGAACTGTCAAGGAAGAAGATTAATAGAGGCTGAACAATGTATCGTCTGGGTTAAACCATAGAATTTAGGGTTTTTAATTTAGAATTTAGCAAAGTTTCAATTTAGTCTCTGTTCATCCAATTGTGGTGTATGCACATTTAATTGATACAAAAACTTTTAATTGCATGAAATTTAACCCCCGCTAGACACAAACATCAGCCTCAAATTTTAGCACTATTTTCATTCTGGTTGTTGTTTTCTAATGTGTCCAATTGGACCCCCAAATTGACTATCAAGCTTTTATTTTTCTTTAATTTAGCTATTGATTTCACCAATTTCTACCCTCAAAATCATGCACCATTTACAAGTTGTTTTGGTAGTCTTTAATTTCTTCAATCAAACCTAATTGGCTACCAAACATTAATTGTTTCATAATTAAGCCCCTAAATTGGCCAATTAAGTTGTTCAAAATTCAATTTCAGCCCCCAAACTTCAATTTCTTCTAATTAACACCCAAATTGACTACAAAAAATTATTTTTCCTTGCAATTAAGTCATTAATAAAATTAATTAAGCCTTTCAAAATACTCATTGAGTCCTTACTCATCTAAATTTATATTTCTTTACCCCAAATACAAATATTTTACCGAATGGGTATTTTGTCAATCATAATTGGGTCACCAATTTTATCAATCTTGTACATTCAACTTTTCACTTTTCATTTTGGTCCTTCACCATCAACTTGGACCACCTTCTGGGCTTTTTGTGTATCTTCTTGTATTTTGGATTTTATTTTATTTTTAATTTTTTTCTTGATTTTTTTGTGGGGTAAAAATGGATATCAACAGATGACCCCTCTTTATAATGTTTATGAAGCAAAATTTCATCGAAGTTTTGCATAATGAGCTTGTAAAGAAAAAGGTGTTTGTCCAACTTATTGGGTGATCAACCCATCCAGACTTTACTTTTAAAATTAAAAAACTAGTCTATTTTCATTGGCAATGTGGTTTTTTTTTAAATTTCAAAAAGATTTTTAGCGAACGTTTGTGCTTCCTGAAATTTATCTATTTTTATGAGTGACTTGCCCATTTTAAAATTCAAAAGAACTCCAGTAAGCATCTATACTTTCCTGAAATTGGTCTATTTTCATAGGTGACTTGCCCATTTTGAAATTCAAAACAAATTAGCCTATTTTTACAGGTGACCTGCCCTTTCAAATTTCAAAAAAAGACTTGCATGCTTCGCTAAAATTGATTTATTTTCACGGGCGACCTGTCCATTTTGAAATTCAAAATTTAGTCTATTTTCACGGGTGAACTACCTTTTTTATATTTTAAAAAAGAACTTTAGCAAATATACATGCTTCTTTGAAATTGGTCTATTTTCAATTTCTTCTCTTGATTGCTGAGGGTTGTAATTTTTGAGGTGGTCACTTTTGCTAGCTCATCTTCTAGTTTACCCAAGTAAGTCAGTGCAAGTTACTTTCAAATCTTAAGCATCAAGCTATTTTTGTAGCCTTCTTATTTTTTAGAGTATTTAGGCCATAACTAATACTATCCTAATTGAGAATGCATTAGAAATCCTTGCCTTATGACAATGTTGTTTTTCATGTGCTTTCCTGAAATACATGTGACACACGTTTGAGTTTTATTTTACGGTGTTTTTTCTAACAAGGATTTCACAAGATTTACTTAGTCTTTGAAGAAAGATATTTTATCATGGTGATTGGTTTATGAGATGGTCTATTTTGCACTAGGTTAAAAAAGGATCAAATACTTGTTTGAAATTTTGTGTTTGAATTTTCTTAATAAAGACGAATAATTATTCATTTTACCATGACTCTTGTGAATGGTTCCTTATGTTTTAGGACCGTATTTATCAGTCTTTCTCGGTTGCTTGATTAGAATAGACTTTTCAAGGTATATAATAAAAGCTGAGTTTCATGGCTACCAAAGAAAAGGAATTCATAAGCTCAAATGGTGTTTGAGGGTCTTCATGGGTCTCAGAGCACTTTCATTCCTTTATACCCTTTCATTCTCTTTTGTTATTCTTCCACCATATAATATGCTATCAAAGTCCTTTATTTTTAGGAGTCGAGACAAAAGGATCTTTCTAGGTTTTCTTTTCACTCTATATCTTTGATCAAATACCTAATTGACTTTTCTTTCTCGAAATCTCTTTACCCAATGCCCTTCTTTTTTTCAAACCCTTGATTGAAAACCCAAACATGTTTCTTTCATTTGTAAATTCCTTAATAATTTTCCTTTTCTTTGTTGGTTGAAGTTGTAAGAGAAGCCTTTGCTTGTTTTTTTAGATACTCGTGTCTTTTCAAGATTTGTTAGTTTAACAAAGCCCCTCTTTTTGGGCTTGTTGGGCTTGCAGCCTCAATCACGGATTCCGTTCATAGGTATTCTACCCTTTATGGATTTTCCAACCACATCATCATTATTTTCTAATACTGGCCCCTAATGTAGGGTGTAATCCTAGCCAGGGTTATCTTATAAAAAAAACTTTATTTTGGCTCGAATTGGAACTACAATTGCTATATTTATTTCTAGGGGGTATCAAAGAATGATCTTTCCTTATTTCAAGCAAGATTGATCATAACTGATAAATTTTGACCTCATCATCATAGCAATTTGCATGGAATTGTTTTGTGAGTTCATGATTCATGAAAACTTTATCATCTTTGTTTCATGTAGCTTTTGCACGAAAAACTTTAATGGTTGAGTTATCTATTTGGGTTTTTGGGTACTTAGCCATCTCCTAGGGAGTTGCTTGGTGAATTATTACTCTTAACATCGAGTCTCCATAGACATCAAGTTTCTTTATCTTTAACTCTAATGCAGCTTATAATTCGAGAATGCAAGCTTTATAATCAACCATATTATTGGTGCATTCTAATTGCAACTTGCTCAAAATAGGGTATTGCTTTCTGTTAGGGTGAATTATCATTACTCTTGCTCCATTGCCATGTATATTTACTGCTATATCAAAATACATTGCCCATTAGTTTAATTCTTCTTCTTTTTCTACTACTAACACATCTTTATATGAGAAATCAAAGTTCAAAGGCTCATAATCTTCAATTACATTGTCTGCCAAATGATCAACTATAACACTTCCTTTCACGACTTTTCTTGTTATGTATACTATGTCATACTTAGCTAGGAACACCTGTCATCTTGCTATCCTGCTTGATAAATAAGGCTTTTCAAAGATATATCTGAGAGGGTCTTGTTTTGAAATTAACCATGTAGTGTAATACAACATGTATTGTCGAAGTCATTATGTAGCCCATTCAAGTGCACAACAAAGCTTCTCTACCATTGTGTATCTAGACTCGTAATCTATGAACTTTTTACTCATATAATAGATTGGTCTCTCTTTTCTTTCAGACTCATCATGTTTCCCAAGTATACATCTCATTGCTTTCTTAGTTGTTGTCAGATATAGAATTAATGGTTTGCCAGAAACGGGAGGCACCAACAAAGGTGAATTTTGGAACTATTGCTTGATTTTATCGAAAGTTTCTTGGCATTCCTCTTTCCATACCCTAGAATTTTTATTTTAAAGGAGTTAGAAGATTGGCTCACAAGTTGTCATTTGAGATATAAACCGAGCAATGTAATTCACACAACCTAAAAACCTTCTTACTTTTTTTTTTCTTACATGTTAGCATAACCTGAATTGCTTTTACTTTATCAAGGTCGATTCAATACCTTGTCTACTCATCACAAATCCTAATAGTTTTCTAGATTTTACCTAAAATAAGCATTTTGCGAGGTTCAGCTTCAATTGATACTTTTTCAACCTTTCAAACAGCTTTCTTAGATTCTGAAAATGGTCTTCTCCTTTCTTGGATTTAGTAATCATATTATCCACATACACTTCAATTTATTTATGCATCATGTCATAGAACAAAGTTACCATTTCCCTTTGATAAGTGGCCCCAATGTTTTTTAGTCCTAATGGCATCACCTTGTAACAAAAGGTTCCTGACGGAGTAATGAAAGTTGTCTTCTCTTTATCTTCATTGGTCATTTTGATCTGATTGTACCTAGAGAAACCATCCATAAAGGAGTACATTGAGCTTCGCTCTACATTATCAACCAGGACATCGATGTGTGGTAATAGGAAATCGTCTTCCAAGCTTGCTTTATTTAAATCCCTGTACTATACATATACTCTAATTTTATCACCTTTCTTGGGAACTACTACTATGTTAGATACCCATTGTGGGCACCTAACCACCTCTAAAAAAGCAACATCCCATTGCCTTTCTATCTCGGCTTTCACCTTGAGCACCATATCCGAACAAGTTATTTGTAGTTTCTACTTCGCAGGTATGCTTCCTTCTTTTAATGGCATCTTATGTACTATAATGTTAATATCTAAACCAAGCATATATGTGCTGAACCAAGCAAACACATCAGTATACTTGCATACATGTGCTGGACCAAGCAAACACATCAGTATACTTGCATAGTAGTGAATCAAGTTTTCCCATTTTGCTAATAGTGATTAGAGTCCTTATTGTTAATTCTCTTTTATCATACACTGTACTGACATTAATTGTCTCTAACTGTTCTTATATCGATTTCCAAGCTCACTCTGATTGTTCTAGTAGCTTAGTGAGTTATTTTACATCATTCTCTTCCCTTTCATTTTCCTCTATTGCAATTATGTACTTATCAAACTTTGACTATTCATTCTCAATGTAATGTGCTCATAATTTTATGGATAATCCGCTTTTAGATTTTCTAAAAGTAGAATGTGTTTCAGTGTAAGTGTGTATTTTGCAAAGATGAAGAGAAAAAAACACCTGGCATGCACAACCATCAAGCACAGCTAGCAACCAACATCAGTAAGAATAACATTATGATCACCACAGAGAGATCCAAAGAAACCTGCACCAATGGGCAGGTGATAGCTCCTCCAAACCTAATAGACCCAAAGAGGGACAGTGAAAGAGACCAAGGGGAACAGGCTCCCCAAAAGAGCAACAATCTTGAACAAAAATATCAGAGGGTGTGAACCAATATGAGGCACTAGTAGGACACTAACATCACCAAACAGCCGGGTTGTGATCCACAAAGTCTATAGTAGAATAATAGCATCAAGGTGAGCAACAAACATGCTCTCCATCAAAAAGCCACATTGTCAGTACAAATGACCGCGATAGCGGCGACAAAGAGCAAGCCTCAACCAAAAAATCCCTTCAACAAATAAGCTAGTGAAAGGAACATTCAACAGAAGGTCAAATCCTCGCAGGCGACAATAAACAACCGACTCCAACAGCAATTAGTTGGAGTAGCAAACCCAGCTGCAGCTTCAAGAAGCACGACAAACAACTTACATATAGCAGCAACAACACCATAATGGTGATTCCAGGTCACATTCTAGTAGCCAGCCACCGGAGCTAAGAAACAACCCTAGGATCCAGACCACACAAAATATAACCATAACAAAACCAGTAGAACAAGCAGCAAAGCAAAGGCAAAGCTAGTAGTCCCAAGGCAACCAATCAGGCAGAAATACCAGCAGCAAACTTTAGCAAGTATAGCAGGACTAAGCTGCAAATAGCTGTAACACAAAGCCAGAGAATCAATTCTAGCAAGCCAAGCATGGAGCAAGCAACTCACAACCGCAACAACTAGAAAGTGAAGCCATCAACTCTAGCATACCAACACTGCAAACAACAATATATAATTCCAGCAGCCAGCTTCAAGAAGCTCAGCAAACCAAGCGGCATATAGCAACAACTCATAGCAGGATGAAGAAACCAGACTAAGTCCAGTGGCTAAACAACATCACTACTGCAAAGGGCATATGAACCAAACAAGCAGACTGCAACAACAGACTAGACAAAACAAGTTAAAGTTGCAGCAACACAGAAACCACAATAGCATACATCAGAGGAGCATGTCATTAGTCCACAGTCAAAGTTCAGAGATGACCAACCTAGCAGAAGAACTCTTAATAGTCTTTAGCTGAGATAGCAAAATACACAAACTTCAACCAGCCAAAACCTCATCGGTAGGAAGATAAGCCACTACAATGGCGGCCAAGAGACCATCCATAATAATCATTCATCATCAACCAAAACATTAATGGTTCCAACAAACCCAGGTAGAGCATGGTACAAGAACAAAACGACAACTAGAAACTAACAGCCCAAACAGCAATCAAGCTGGATGCAAAAAGCAGCATGAAGTGAACAACCTCATGATGGGCCAGAGGGCTATTTACCCTCTGAAAAACCAACAGAAAACACACTAAAGAGTGGAAGAGGTAGGATATGTCCTACCTCTTCCAGATCTGGAGAAATCAGGGTGCTGAAAATTACCTGGGTAACACCGATTGATGCCTTGGCCTTCTTCAAAACGCTCATCATCTGGATAGACCGCCACCAGGAAAGGAGAGACACACACATCTCCATGTCCACTGGTCCCTCTAGTGAGGGCTGAAATGGCATGAGTTGGGTTTGCTGGAGGCACACCCAAATTGAGGTTATGGGAATAGATCTGAGACTTCTCTTGGATTTGTCTCTACTGAATCCAACAGAAGTAAAACACAAGATGTGTTTTATCTCTGGCCATGAAGGTCCAAGTAGAACGGTGAAGAAAGAATCTCGAAGGGAAACTTAGAAGCTGCACATCACTGTAGCGTATTTGGCAGTGTGGTTGCGGTTGCTTTTCAAATAGCTTTTCATGCCAAAATACATGCCAATGATATTTTTTTATTTTTTAAAAATTATTTTTGACATCAGCACATCAAAACGATCCAAAAAGTACAAACCGCACTCAATTTTAGCAAAAAAAAAAAATTCAAAATTTGACGAAACGCAGTTGCAAACGCAATGCCAAACACAATCTTAAATAAAAAGGAGAGCATCTCTCTCTAGGTTCTCTTTCTAGTAACTCGAATCTAGGCAATCTTCCTCCAACGTTCCTTACTGTCATTTTGTTTGAATGTGTTTAGCCCATGAAACCTTGGGTAGGGACATCCGTCATATCTATCTTTGGAGTGCATTACATAAATAACTTTGGAAAATGATACATGGATGAAGGGGATGGCGATCTCTTCTTCTTCTAGTTCCATTCCTTGCATCCCGACTAGCTTTTTTTTATCATTTGATATCAACAACTCTTTTATAGTCTTTGTAATAGCCCATAAAATTCAATTGATTTTGATATACTTCTTATTCATAGAGAGCAGGAAATGAGGGTATTTTTTTATTTTATATTCCATCAATACAATATCTAGTGCAATAATTCTTCATTGTCGTTCTTCTTGAATTGTATATTTCATGATACTATTTATTATATTGATATCTGGTCATCTTTAACATTCATGTAGACTACTATGTACACATAAGGTACTATAATATTACAGAAAAGAAATGTATATAAACACCTTGCGCAAAATATAAGGTTTACCATTACACCATAACTTACACACCCTAGATTATATTAAGATCATAAAGTTTTACAAAATACAAGTCGTCTATTTGTACTACTACATAGATTATTATAAAATTACATGATTTTACAAAGTGCATTTACATGATTGCTAAACGTCATGGTCATGAGATGTTACGAGATTACTAAACGCTATGGTTATGAGATGTTCCTGTTACAAATCAAACTTGATGTAAGTTTTTACACATTACTTGTGACATAATTGAACAATAGACTTGTAGAACCCGTTTGGCTATGTGGTAGCGTCCATGTTTCCTGCAGTTTCATTTTGCAAGCTGTTTGGTTAATTAAATAAACGCTTGTTACTGTTCATGGGTCCCACGGTCTGCTGCGTTTGAAACGCAAGAAAAAGGGAAGCAGCTAGGAGCTACTTCCTGCGCAGTAAAATGCTGAACCATGCTCCACTGTTCACTGAATAGTGGAGCATGCCTCCACTGTTCACGTGAACAGTTTTTTTCTCTCTCGAAAAACCAGTGCAGTTAATTGATTTCACTCGCACTGCTCACGTGAACGTGAACAACAATTTTTTTTGTTTTTTAAAAAAATTAGTTTAAGGTGAATTAAATTTACTCGTACTGTAATTTCAATTTTATTTCTAATAATATTTTACCTAATTTTGTAGTTCTTGTTGGATGAATTTTGTACGTAATGGAATTGTAGATAATTTAATGGAACAATAATTTTTTTATATATATAAAGTAAGATTTATTTCATGATGTAATAGCAATAATTAAATCCACAATATTTAAATTAAAAACCATCAATATTAACATATATATTTTTAAATTATTTTATAACCTCAATTTCAAAAGCATTCTTAACCAAACACATTAAACTACTTTCTCTTCAACCATAATTTCAACCACAGTTTTAACTAAACACCTATTTTTTCAAACCAATCTCAACTAAAAGTACTTTTTATAAAATAACTTTTTTCAAACCACAACCACAACAGCTACCGCAATACCAAACACACTCGTAATCGTGATTAGATTAATATCTAATAATGTAGGTTTCCATTAATAACTTTCTACTGAGTCTATCTTTAATATTTTACTTCACATCTTTATATAATCTTATACCGTATTATTTTATTTGAGTCATATTCAACAAACAACTGATGACATGTATCATGGTCTAGAAATCCTTGTACATATAGAATTTTTCCATACATAACTATTTATTCCTAACTACGGTTCCTTAAATGTTATTTCCAATTATAAATAACGTATTATAATCTTTCTTTCAAACATATCAATAAATACTTTCAAATGAGATGGTTCACAACACTCATTACCAGTGATCCTAGTATAGACCCCATTAACAAGAGTTAACCTCATTCTTTACTCCTGACTATCCAATATGAATATCATTAGCTAAAGCTAATCTTTACTATTTATCTCTGAGTATCCAACATGGATGCCATTAGTTAAAGCTAATCTTATTATTGGTTCCTGATTATCCAACATGGATATTATTAGCCAAAGCTAATCTTTAATATTTATTCTCAATTATCCAACATAAATGTCATTAGCCAAAACTAATTTTTAACATTTATTCTCGGCCATCCAACATAGATGCCATTAGCCAAAGCTAATCTTATCACTTGTTCCCGACTATCCAACATAAATATCATTAGCCTAAGCTAATCTTTAATATTCATTATTGAATATCCAATATGGATGCCTTTAGCCAAAACTAATATTTGTTGCGATATTGCGGTCACACAAATTAATTACCTTAGCTTAAACAAATCAGATAATATAGAGCAAATAAGAGGTCAATCCCATGAGAAAGATCTAGTTAAGGTTTTTATACTAGATGATTCAAAGTTGGGGGGTTTTGAGGTTATCTAGGTTATGCTATGGTAAAAAAATACAATAATCAAACTAAATTAAATTAAATGAAACTTATTAAGAGAAAACCTTGGTCTCAAGTAAACGTCCACCTACAGAAAATCAAAACTTATCATTGAAACGATACGTCAATTTATATTCTGAATATCTATCTTTCCTTAACAATAGTCAGTTAACCGATACACAATTTAACTAACTCTAACCATTAAATAACCATAGTATCCGTACTAGTAATTTAATTCAATGGAAGCCTTAAGAATTAGATAGGTTGATAAATCTAGACAACATAACTGTCTGCAGTCTATGTTCGATTTAGTTAAATGTTTTCCCTAAGATTAACAACAGAGATCCACCATAATTATTAAATTTAGTCACTTCACAAGTTTAAATATCACAACTCTATTTTTGATAGCAAACTTAGTAATAAATTGATTAGAATAATAACTTAGAGTCCGC
>Ga0325402_1003309_pt1 | contig 14510 bp, 11 predicted proteins | sample PopdelMetagenome_22_FD_207212 | JGI IMG/M metagenome (GOLD analysis project Ga0325402, IMG submission 207212) | Populus deltoides microbial communities from Bellville, Georgia, United States - Xylem-PdKOR-R3 | ecosystem: Host-associated > Plants > Phyllosphere > Stem > Wood/Secondary xylem... | reverse complement strand
GCCAATAATAAGCACTCAAAAACTCCAGGTAGAGAAACTCGCATATACAAAGACAACTTTCTTGAGCAATTTTGAGTGCATTTTCGACCATAAATTTTGAAAAAAGGAGCCATCTCTTAATCATTTATGTCATCTTAGTTTCTATTTTAAGCTAGCATCTGTTTAGTGTGCAGGCAACAACGGTGTTGCCGGAGGAATTCGCAAGTACAAATCACTAGACATCGTCTCCAGTTTATGAGATGGCAGAAAACAACATGGGTTGTTGGCTTGCATCAGGACCCGGCGTCAGAGGCCCTGGTCACTAGTTTTATTCATGACGGAGGGACTTGTGGATTTCTTTAATGATTTTATGTAAAACAAACAACACTGTGAAGCCAAGCTCCGAGTCATCAAATCACCAGGTCAACCCATCAGGTTAGGTCGAGATTGCATAACTATACTTGACTCGTACATGCTTTCATAAAACAGTGAACGCAGGAAAGCAAAATGAAATCACAGTCTTGCATTAATAGCAAAATGCAATAGCCAATTCTATCTTTGTTGCTGTTGTTGATTATCATTTCCTGGGATTACAAAACCAAATGCTAAGAAAGCAAACACAAATCTTATATCCTTGTTTCCATGCAGGTAAACTCAACAACAAAATGGACCACTACAAAATTTTGATCAGGCATCACTTGTCAAGAAGCAAATCATGGACCTCAATTTTCTCCCAGCCAGGCTCACCCCCCAGAAATTCTAGGAGCTCGCTTCCAGGGCGAACCTTTCACTTCCTCTTGCTATGTCTCACAATTTCAGTAAAATAACCAAAACTATCCTACTCGCCTTTCTCATGTTGGTAACCTGATGCCTTTCCAGTTCTGCCAATTAGATATGGCTCCAGCATAGAATCATCACCGTGCATGTCAAGACCATGATAAGATCGAGTTGCAAAATAATCTGCCCCGGATCGCACTGTGCCCTTGGTGAGAGAATTAGAACTTCTGTCCTGCAATTTTAGAGCCTTCTCTGTTGCATTTGCCAAAGCTAGAACTCCTTCATTTTCTTCTTCTTTTTTCTCTGTTTGTGCAACAATTCAAATATTTTGTTAAATCACTACAGCATGTAAGATGTGGAATGAATGCATCAATGGAATTCTCAAGAATGGTCCATAATTTGATAAAAGAGAACCCAAGACTCACAAATATGAGAAAATAATAGATGATGAATCACCAATTCATCTAGTGCATTTTTCACTTTGCTTTCCATCACTATACCACCATTAATAATAATGAACATTTACTATTTCATCGGGAAAAAAAAAAACTAATGCTTAAACAATGAAGAGTAATAAATTCCAACATGCTTTTCATCCACGATAGGGTAGAATACGAGGATAGAATTATGGTATTATCCTCATGGCCTAGTCCCTTTTCTATCATTAACAGAAGTAAATAACAACAGCTTAGACAATCATGCATTATTTCCAAGTTTTATCATTCAAAGGTACAACTCCAATAAATCCACATGCAACAGAGAACTGGAAGCAGGTAAAACTACCTTGCAAATCAAAATCTTCAACATATCTGCCTTGCACAAAAGAAAACCGTGCTTCTTCAGAATAACTCTTCACTTCCACTGGAGATGAAGTAATCAAATCCCTGAATTCCATCACATATGCCCCTGTCCATTCACTTCCTCTGCAAAATGCAATTCTGATAAATGAGGATTTGAAGTGAATGAATACCCAGAATTCCCGGGATGATGAATTCTATATGTAAACATAAATTTTGGAATGCAATTAATCTCTCCAAATCCCCTCCATCCACCTTACAAGGCCAACTCAAAAGTCAAATCACGGTCTATATGTTGCTCTGATGTGGCATCGCTCTGTTTTTAAGGGGGGAGAGAATAAAATGGAAGAGATAGAGGTTTATTCCAGTGAAGAGGATTAATGAACTGCTGGAACTATTGCCGCTGCTTTAGTAAGTATGATGGATAACCTGCTTAGCCTACTCTTCTAACTAGATGGCAGAAGCACCTGCTATTAGACTATCCCTTGGGTTTCAAAGGAGGAAAAAAATTGGAACCACATAACTTAACCTATTAATAATGAGGCGGAACAGAACAAAAGGAAAAGAGGAGATCGATGAGATTTACAAAATAGAAGTTGGATTAAGCATTTTGCTAGGAAGTCAATTTTTAGCTCGCAGGTGTAACAAATTCAAACCTGTTGAAAGCTAGCATGGCCTCAAATGGAGTAATAACTGGAGCATAGAAGTCTTTGCTATCCAATAGAGCAGTTTGGGCACAGGAGACATAGATAAAAACATCACACTGCCACAAACAGAATATTGTCATTATGCAACTCAAAATTCTAACATCCATAACTAAAAGTAGACAATCTTCCGAGTCAGATAATTGGGTTTACTTCAGGGAAGTTGGCAAGCTTTGCAGGATTTGGCCTTCCCATGACAAGAGTATAGACCTTTTTCCCTGCACCAGTGATCAGGTCTTTCATCTGATGGATCATATTGAGGTAACCAGCTGCACCAAATGGAAGCACATTGGACAACTGATTGTCTATACTACATTAAGAATAGAACACTAGTAATACATTATCTATAAGCATACAGCATGTATTAGTCCCAAAGAAGTAAGAAGAAACTTTGTAGTATTCCAGATATCATGTAAAAAATGGTCTTGTTGTCTTAAAGCAAAAGCTAAAATGAACAGATCTTATTAGTTATTAAATGTTCATTCTCCTAGGAATATTAGAATTCAACTTCAAAACAATTTTTAGAATGAACTCAAAGGAATAACCATATACAAGCAGGATATCCCATAGTCATTCAAAGTCAAACCCAGGAATAATTTCCAGATTCTGGTAAGATTTCCCATCAATGGGCGTTTATTATTCTAAGACAAACTCTAGGAACTAATGTCAAAGAAAGACCAATAGATAAGAACTAGAATAGTGAAAAAAGTGCAGATCACCGGAGTTTGACTACATGCACATCTAAGCGTGGCGTATGTATATATACATATATTCGTTGCACATATGCACACAGAGACATAAAAGGGGATAAAATTAAGAATCCAGTTCTCAGCAGGTAAAAGAAACGTCTTGAAAGAAGAGTGCAGAACATGAACATGCTCAGGATTCAGGAATAAATGGGAGTGCATTTCAGAACTGCACAGGAGCCATAGTTCCAGACTGGTATAAAAGTGAAAGTTAAATGGTAAAATAATGAAATGCTGGAAAGATGACCCCCCAGGAATGCAAAACCACAGATGTAACTATAAATACAAAATTAGATAAAATCACCAGAAATGACATACCTACTCCGAGAGTTCCCACCAAAATCCCAACAATGTTAGCATCTTTTGCCTTCTCCACTAGGTAATATCTGCATGTAATATCACTAACACAATGAATCAAGCAACAGAGCTACATGACATGAATACAGAAAATTAGGAGGAAAAAATTCAGAGAAGAAGACAAAGGGAGAACAAAACTTTTATCTCATAAATAATACCTACGCTTCAGAATCCTTCTCTGTTGAGATAAATCTGTTCCCAAGAAATTTCCATTGGCATCATATCTGACTAAAACCACCGCCACCAAATCAAATTCAGCATTTGTTTAAGAAGATAAAAGAAAATAAATACAGCTGGCATATTTTAATATTGGATAGTACCCAAATATGCGGATGCTTAACTGAAAATGTTTCACATTCTGAGCAATTAAGCAAAAAATTTTAAGGACTTAGGATATCAACTGACAGGCCAGAGCAATCAAATCAAAATATTTTGAGGTTCTCACAACCATACTAGCAAATAAGGTCAATGAGAAAAATACATGCAAAAGCATAGCTTGAGTTTAAAAGGAAAAACACCATATCAATATTATCAGAAGATAAACAGGAATGGAGCTAACATGGCTTATAAATAAAGGCAGTTAAGCAACCAGAAACTGAAAATTTTCTAGGTTGTGGGGAAGAATTGTAAACACAAAACATACACACAGAAGCACAGTAATACAAACAACAATATCTCCACCACCATCAGAATGCAGACACCTGAATTTTGGTAAAGCAACAAATGCAAGTTATTCATTAAGCAAACACACACATGTGAATATCCAAAAAACAATTCACAGCAAGTTTAATGCAAACATGGCAACAACTTCTACCTATTTCGCATCCATTGAATGTGAGTACAACATTTGCAAATGCTGAATTGTCCGAACCAATCCATAAAAGCAAGTAGTCCTCCATTTTTTGTCCACTAGGTAATTCCCAGCTCAAGCCTCCAATGGTGTGTCTAGAACAAGCTGCCACACCAAGTTCATCGCTAACCTCACCATCACCAACTGACCTGGGAAGCCCACCAGAATCTTTATGGCAATCGGGAGGATTTATTAATGGACACATAACTTCCGCAAAATGAAATACAGTCTTGGTTTTGGACCCAGATAGTGTGGATGCTGCTGCTACAAGTCCCTCTCTGATATATGGAATTGCATGTGCATATTCCAGTCCAAAAAGCACCTATATCCAAAAATAAGTAATTGCACAATTGTGCTTGCTGGAAGTAAGCTATGCCAGAACAATCAATTCTTTAAACTTCAAAACACCCATTTATCATAAGATCCTATCATCCAATGTCATAGTTGCCATGAATATACATAGCAACATTATGTTGTACCAACAAAAGTCTTTGTTACATGGATAGTATATCTCAAATAAAGGTGTCTTTTATACCTTCAGAATTATAAGACCCCCAAATTATTAGCAGACAAGAAAATCAGTACCTCCATGTTTGATTTTTTTTTTTCTTTTAGGCTCAAGGGTAATCAATGCCTAATATAGCTACAGGCACACACTAGCCAGCTAGTAGAGTTAGTAAGGGATTCTACCAACAAGACTCAATCTATCTCCTTCACTGCGGATGGAGAAATTTACAAGCAAAAAGGAATTTAAAGCACCAACTCAACTTGATCATCACAATTTTGACCTTAACAGCTACAGAGAAGCCACTAAGATTTTCTAGACTGTGATGGACAAGCAAGCAAATTATGAACCACCCTACATGCTCATCATAAGTTCAACTACAACAACATTGCTCAAATTACGATAAAGTAGTACCACATTGCCATGTGGATCGCTTAAAAAAATTCATACATTGCAACATTATATCATACCAGAAAGGGCTTGCTGTTATTTGAGGCATAATTCGATAGACTTGCAGCACAACTTGATACATCAATCATAGCTTTTCCAAAAACAAAGAAAGCCGGAAGGGTCGATGTCCTGCCAAAATCAAACACACAAAAACATAAAAAAAAAAAAAAAGAACAAACAAGCTGAAATGTAAGAAATGAAGATAAAAAGTAGTACTCACGGGCTAAGGCAAGTGTGTCCGTAATGAATAACACAATCAGCATTGATACGCGAAGCTCCTACTTCATCAACGCAACAACTTCCATACGTTGAATCCGCCATTACAAACAAACTAACCCCAATTTGTTCTTTCAGTCTCCCAATTTTCTCCCTCAAAACTCTCACCACTTTAGTACAATCCTTCAGTAACTCATCTGGAAACTATTTTTTTAAAATAATAATATATAATTAGCAGAGAAAAGAGAGGTTTTAGCCATGTAATTAATTATTATTAATTACCTGTAAAGCGACTCTGGTGAAGTTTCTGCTGTGAATGAAATCCACTGTCCGGTCAATTTCGTAAATTTCCATCAAATCCATGCCTAAACTTGAAGTACAAAGCCTTCTCTTTCTGCTGTCTGCACTGGAGAAGGAGGAGGACTGGAAGAAGCGTGCACAAACATTAAACAAACAGACTTTAACACTAACATAGATAGGAGTGTAAGAAAAATAATGGTCCTAATGGGCCAGGAAATCCGGCCCATTAAAGTTAAACCGCCTTAATCGCCAAAATAAAAGAGCCCAAAGGCCCCAAACCATATAGGTACGTTTTTCTTTTATCCTCTCTAATTCCTCTATTCTATCTTCAGAAAGAAAGAAAAGACAAAGGTAAATACAACAGTGACAAAAATCGCCGGAAAGTTCTACGGCTTTCAAAATCACCGGTGAGTTATACGGATTTAAATTGAGCTTTTTTGGTTGCAAAAAATCGATTGAAATGGAGATTCTCAATTTCTATTGTTTATACTTTCTGTTATTATTTGTTGATGATATATTTTTTTAAGTTTTTATTGGGAAAGGTCATTTTTCCAGTCTCTCTCTCTTTCTCTAAAGAAATTTGTTTTTCCTGTTGCGGAAATGAATTAAAATATGTTTGTTAGTAATCTTTCAGGGTAAAATTTAGGTTCTTAGAAAGAATACTGAACTGTATCTTAATGTATGCGGGTAACTGTATACGCCGCAGCAGCACAGGTATTGTGTTTGTCTTCACCGGATTCTTGCTCATACTTGTTGTGGTTATAATATCCTGACTTTTCTGCAACCAAATGCAAGGACATGTGATCATAATTTGAGTACTTTTTGAAAAAAGACTGTAACAAATGGAAGATAGATGGTGCTGGTTCTTCTATGAAGTCTTTGAAATTTTATCAATTTAAGCTATTCTTTAGTGACGCTTCAAGTTTGAAATTTTAGGTATTTTTTTTGGGAGATTTAATGCATCCCCAAAGAGAGGGTTGAAAGATTGGTCTAGATGGCGAGCTGCTTTCAGACAAATGTTCACCGTCCTTCTCTCTTTATTCCAAAAGTTTCGCAATCAAGGTGTCAAAATGATGCACCGTTGTGTGTTTTACCATTGCCCCGTGTTAATGGTTCTTCTATGAAGTCTTTGAAATATCCTCCAAATGGTTTGATGCAACAACAATTTGCCACTTTATTGAAGCACCAAAAAAGTGAGCCTGTGGTGAAGTACCGGAATGGCTCAGCTGTTTGCTTGCTTGGTGGCGAAGATAAGTCCGAAAAAGACAACCAGGTACCAGGCCTCTTATTTAAGTTTTTGTTTGGTGTGCGTGGTTGCTTACATATTTTTTTCAGTGATATTTCTGAGATTTTAATTTTGTAGTAGGTGTGTTATGCTTTCCAAAGGGATCCCTGACATAGTTGTTCTTGACCATATAATAATTTGATTGAATGTTGTGGGATATTGATGGTTACACGGTGCCCTTTTTTAGTGTGTGTGTGTGATAGTGAAGGGCATTAAACCAATGTGTGAGTGTCTGCTTCTTCTGCTAACCTTGGCAAAATATTCTTGTTTTCTCACTTTTCTTCCTTGTCATCAATGTGACTTCTTTTCCTGCTGTTTGCATGAGTGGAATCTTATTTATATGCTTGTTTGTTTGTTTGTTCTATAAATTTATGCAATAGTGAAGGGCATAAACCGAATGCTGTATTTGGGCCTTGAAAATTGTTTTGTATGAGAGGGAGGGAGGGATTTGATGTCTATGAGAGCACTGTACTTGTGAGTCATTTCTGTAAGCCTTGGTCATGATTAAGGAACACTGTATATGTTTGACTGAACTTCTTAATTGTAGGGACTTGCGTGGAATCCACTTGAAAAAGCTATGGGAAGTTTCAAGGGACAATCAATAGAAGATATGCTACGCCAGCAGATTGAAAAACAAGAATTTTATGATGGAGGCAGCGAAAAAAATCCACCAAGTGGTGGTGGGGGTGGGGGTGGGGGTGGGGGTGGGGGTGGTTCTGGAGAATCTGAGGATGAAGGTCTTGTTGGAATCATTGATGAAACCATGCAAGTGATATTAGCTACTATTGGCTTTATCTTTCTGGTAATAATATCTTTCTTTTCCTCTGCTTTGGTGCATATGGTCGCTCAAGGCATTGTTTTTTTTCAACTCAATGTTTCAATTTGCAAGTTTTTGAGCATATTTATCTCTCATGGAATAGAGAGTTGCCATAAAAGGTTATTGAAATAGACTAACATCATTTCAGCTAGTTACTAGCCCAAAACTGAACTAATAGTATTTATTTACTAGCTACTGATTCTCGGCTGTTTGCTGCTTTTGTGTGTCTGTGTAAAACAAAAGTGATTGGCAGTAGTGTTATTTCTAATGCAGCGAGGAATGGAGGTTTTTCTACCTGGAAAACCTTCATTCTTTGTTTCTAAATGATCACTGAAAATCTCCCCTGCTTGAAAATGCAACCTAGTCTCTTTTTGTTTTTATTGGAAGACATTTTTATATATTTTTAATTCCAAAAATATTTGCCTCTGTTGGCTTGTGTGTGCAGCTATGTTTTTCTTTTACTCTTGCAAGCCACAGCCCTATGATAAATCTCTATTCCTTCGAAGTTTTTCATGTTTTATATTACATTGTATCACCTGAAATGGTTTGAAGCATGGTCGCTTCAGTTGTCTACTAGAAATACTTGTGTTGCACCGCATTTAACTTTTTTAGCCCAATTACTGCAGTATGTCTACATTATCAGTGGCGAGGAGCTGACTCGACTAGGGAAAGATTATCTCAAGTTTCTCTTTGGAAAAGGCAAAAGTGTTCGTTTGAAGAGAGCCATGAACAAGTGGAAAAGATTCTTCCAGTCGTGGAATGAGATGAAGGAAAAAGATCCATTTTGGTTGGAAAAGGAGATTATCAACACCCGGACATGGTTTGACAGCCCAGAAAAATACAAGGAGATCTTCAGGTCTGTTTGATCCTCTAATGGCAACAGTAATCTAAGCCCTGCTGGTATCAATTTTCTGGTCCGTACTTGGCATTATTGGTTCTACATTGGAGCTAGCAAGACGTTCCAGATCCCATGACGTAAAAGACCATTGATGTAAGCCACAAGGGGCTTGATGCCAGATTGTGGGTTAGTAGCTTTCAGTTTTGTATAAGATTTGAAATATGAGATCAGGGGAACACTAAATTACTGGAACTGTTAATTGATTTTGAATGAAGCGAATGACTTTGTAGTCCTTGAGTTGCAGTGTGACCTTTCCTTTTGATATTTGAGTTTTATCATCCAAGACCATAGAGTAGATAAAAGCATCCTTTTCTAGGTCATGCATGCTCAAGCTAGCGACTTGGGTAGATTATCTGCTGGGATCTAAACTCCGATCATAATAGTAAGATATGTTGTCTCCTAATTACTGCCAACTAGAGTCCAACACGTCTTCAGCAACAAAATGGACGTAGACGTTCTTTATCCCAAATCCAACCCCTCCCCTTCAATATACTGCTATTTGCTAACAACTCACCCCAATCCTTATGTTGAAACCTTCAAAAATATTTTTTTTTATACGACACGAAAAGTATAATATAAATTTTATAAAAAATATAATATAAATTATAAAAAAATATAATATAAACTTGGATTATAAATTCAAATCATAAAATTATAAGTAATTTTTTTAACCGATTATATATTAATAATTATAGTTAAGAAATTAAATTACATTAAAATCTGATAAAATAAGTTAACAATATTATAATCAATGAATAATCTAAATAAAATAAGAGAGATATTATGAATCAATAAATTAATGACATGAAGAAATAAAAAGTCTTAAAACAAAACTTTTCAATACAGAAAAATCACTGAAAGTTAGAAAGCACACATAAAACTTATGACAACCTGGTAGTTCCCATCATAATAAGTCTTGATAGACCCCTTTTAGGTTGCAAGCTAATGAGTTTAAATTAGTAATTAACTAACATAAATTCAATAATGAAATAAACCTCCAACTAATGTCTAATGCGCTAGAAAAAATTCAAATTAAAAATAATTATTTTTTAAAAAATAGAATAATAAAAAAAAATCTTCATATTAAAATTCCTCCATGTAGCTTGAATCTTTAATTTTTGAATATTCTTGGTAGATTTGAGTCCTGATTTCAAACATGTCGTTCTATCTCGTTTGAATAAATTATTGGGCCTACGATATATAGTTGGAAAGTTTTAAATGTCTAGTTTCTATCCCAACTTTAATCGAAACAAAATTTCACCAGTAACTCTAGATATGTCCCAAATAGTACACAAAGATCTTATTTGACATATTTGACAATATTAGTTTACTAACTTTGACCATCTAAAATATTATTTTTCTAACTCCATTTGACCTGAAAATTTACCACAATATATTTTCATGTATCTAATATTTCCCTGTAAAATTTTAGTTTTATCCAATATATAGTTTGAAAGATATGTTCAATCTCGCAAAACTAGTCAACAGATATTTTAAGGCAAAAGAAGGACCTGACTTGGTTCATATCACAAATTTAGTAAACTCGTAAAATCAGATCGAGTTTACCGATTTTGCACGAGTTAAGTCTGATTTTACTAGTTTTTAGTTTTTAGTTCGATTTAGCATGTTAGATACATGTTGACTCGTAAAATCGTAATTAAATCGTGATTTTAACAACCTTAGTTGAAACATTATTATACATTATTATAACTATAACTAAATATACTAACAGCGTGTTTTGAACTGTGTCAAACACTGTTCAAGCACTCACAAAGAACCATGGAATGAAGTATTGTTATTGTAATTTTTTTCACTTTGGTCCCTTAACTTTTTTTATTAGGTCCTCTTGTTGTAAAATTAGCACCCAATTGCATCAATTATATTGGCTAAAAACAAAATTGAAAGACAAGGGATCAACTTAGAAAAGGCGTCGAAAATGAGTTATGTTTAAGTCGGCGTAAAAATTACACTTCTAATTTATAAAATTAGACCTCTTTGGTCCCTTATGTTTCTAAATTCAATTTTGATACACAACCTCATTTTTATTGTTTTTAAGTTCCTGGTTTTTTAAAGAGAAATTTTCACCAGATTCTGGCATAGGGAGAGAAAGTCATCATTTTTGCATATTTCAACCATCAAATTAGTTGATATTTGTGTCCACAGGTTTCATTTGATAAAAGAAGTTGAGTGGTGGCTGTCTCAAACCTCGATATTACCTAAAAAAATAGATCAAGGTCGAGGAAGAAAAAACTAACCCGATTTGATTTCATGTTTTGAGGTCGTGTTTGGAGTTTTTTAGATTGATAAATTGATTTCTAAGTGTTGTGATAGTGTTTATAAGGTGTTTTATGGTTAAAATGAGTTGAAAAAAAAAAGAATTTTAAGCAAAAATATCTCTGCCCTGATTTTTCCGACCACCATTGTGCTAGTCGGATTTTGGGCAAATAGGCGACAAGTCGCCTGATTTATTTATTTCATAAAAATGTCGTCTACCCCTTTAAAATATTAAAAATTATATAGGGCCTCAGCGTGCGGGCCCGAGCCACCAGGCCCAAGCCCCAAGCCTTTTTTTTTCATATGCCCAGACACACTAGGCCGTTAGTCCGTGCACCTAGGCTTTTATGGGTTTTGTTTTTGCAATTCATTTGAGTCTATATTTAGGTGCAACATAAATTTATTAAAAAAATATTATTAGACCTCGTTGAGCCTTTAGCATGAATTGATGATTCAACGGGTCGTGACACAACATGTAGGACTTTTTTTTATGAATTCTCCCCTGAATTAAAAATAAAATAAAATTAACCATTTCTTATCATTGATTTTGTTTTTCAACTTCAAATTAATAAAACAATAATTTTATCATTTTTTATAACTTAGCTTAAAAACACTATGCTCGATTGGGATCATATTTTGACCTAAGTTCTATTTTTTATTATTATTAAAGCTAACTAAGATCAATATAATATGATATATTTTTAACGTTTTAACTTCAATTCTTTCATAACTCTTTTATATGCTTCTAGATTTAGTCTGATTTGTGATCAATTAAGACTCAATAAAGGTCCATCTGAGAAGAGAATGAGGGAAGGAAAAAGAAAGATAAATTATCTAGTTAGGTTAACTCATTATGGTCATGTTCATTACCCAAGTTGTAAATTTCATGTGTTAACCCGGGTCGATACAATTTGTTTTCATTTTTTCATTTCACTCCCTCATTTTTTTCTTGTTTAATCCTTTGGCAATTCTTTATTTTCACGTTTAAGCTAGAATTAAACAAGACTAGAATGACATATAAGTTTTTTTTTAAAAAAAAATCAAATCACCATTTTAGTTAAGCAATCAGTTTGCTATTTGTTTCCTTAGTCAAACAAGTCACACCAACTTTTTTTCATTTTATTAGTGTTTATGATGGTCAATTAATTTATTTGATATACTAATCGAGTTTTTAATCATCATTTTAAATATTTCATTGTATATAGGAAAAATAACACCGTTTATATTTTTTATCCGATTCGCAGCAAAATGTGAACCCAAAGCCTAGTAATATCCTAAAACCCCTCGACATTTCATGTTAGCAGTGAACAATGAAATGTCAATGCATTTTACATTATAGTCCTAAAAAATAAAAAAAATTATGAGTTTGCTTTGTTGACTTGGGTGGTTTTTTTATGTTTTTTTTCATCCTTCAACATTGAGCTGATTGTGAATTGAGCCTCAAAATTTATTTCGATGTATTTTTTTTGGAGTTATCTCAATTTCATAACCTAGGTTTAGAAAGTTAATCTAAATCAACTCAGCTTATTTTTTAATTTAAATTAGTTTTCAATTTCATACTTTAATATTGAATTGATTAAAAATTGCAGTTAATAATTTATTTTTTAATGTTTTTTCTATAAAATTATCAGGGTTTGATAACTTGAAAAATAAAATTAGTAAATTAACCTGAATTAATCCAATTGATTTAATATATTATCATTTCAACAGTGAAGCTCACAGAAACATTGCTATGAATAACAGCACATACATTCTGCCAAATTGGTGAAATTCGAACACATCTTTTGCTTGCCAACTGATTGCTTTCTCTGCCCTCTACAGGTTGCACCATTCAAAGGATTACGGAGAGTAACATTTATAAACAGTGCCCCTAAGTCCTCTTCTGGAAAGATTTAAAGAAGAGAAATGATTGAAAGGGTTCGATCCAAGAAGTAAGATACCAAGATGAAACACTCCCGCATTCCATTGTTGCCACTTTCCTGTGGCTGCTGCAGTTAGTGTTGTTGGGCCTTTAAAAATGGGGCTTGTTGCCTCTTTTCTGTGGCTACTGCAGCTATTGTTGTTGGGCCTTTAAATATGGGGCTTTCGCTCCTTTCTTTTTCACACGTTGCTTATTGCAGGTGGTCTAAACCATCTTCAATAAATGACTGAAAGTTGCTATGAAAACTCATGAATCTTCAGGATCAGAAATGAACTGGCAAGTTGGGATCAAATGATTGTGACCAAGTCACACATGCTAATGCTCTAAAATTTAGAGCTTGTTGCTTGCGTTTTATCTTAAAAATTGCTGTGTTCGGGGTATCGAGTAGGGAGGTCTTTTTGTTGCACAATCATGCAAAAGCAAACTGGCAAATTATGAGCTTAGAGAAAAGAGACAGGGTTTTGGGAATGTCAAGTTTCCTTTCCATGGTACTGAGTGCTCTGAATGCTGGTGGCATAAAATATCCCAGAATTATGTTATCTCAGCCATGCTCCAGTGAGGTTAATTATATTGCTTAGGAAGAAATCTCTTCAACCTTGAGAGCTGAAATCTGTTTGATATTCTCGACGAATATAAACTGAATGAAACTTGAGTTGGAGAGCCCTTAGTCCTCTTCATCATCCGCTTAAAAACTCTCTTTTTCTAGACCATACATTTTCAAGATAAATAAAACAAGAAAATATTCAAAATAAAAATAAAAAACCAGGCATGATAATTGATTTTGTGCGAGGGAAGCATATATCTTTGACTTGAAAACGGCTTGCTAGTACACTGGCCTTGCTTTTAGCAGGCACACATTATGCTCTGACATTGAGCATAACCTCGGCTTCCCTACAATCTACCAGCATTCTCAGCAGCAGCGAGCCAGCAGCAGAAGGTGAAGAGAAGAGTCCGAAAATTCATTCATTAAACATGCTAGAGAGGGCCCGTTAGAAAGCTAAAGTTTCAGTCACATTTCTCGGACTTTGCTCCTTTAGTAATTTTTTTTCCGCTTTGCCAATTGCATGCTTACAGCTTAAAATGCCTACTGGACTGACTCGCCTCTCTGCTTTTATTTTTTGTCCTTCTGCCTTTATTTTGTCCTCCCCATTCTTTTTGACTCCACCTCAATAAGTAGTTCCTTTTCCTCCTACTCCTAAGAAGCTTTCTTGTAGCCATTACATTTGAGAGTACTTTACTTGATACAGCAGAGTAGAAGGATGCCTTGTGGAGATGCTACAAAACATCCTCGAATGTTTATTTTAATGATGGAGGGTTTGAATGGCTAAAGAATGGAGCTCGATGGCCAATTGTGCACCGAATTCGTGCAAGAACCTAAACCCAAAATGACAACCTTACATTTCAAAAAAGCAACGGAAGAGGAAAACATTGAGGATTTAGACACATTATGCTATTAACTGCTATAGCGTCTTTGTTATTTTACCCTTCTTAAAAAAATAATGTTAGGGTGTTTATATCTTTTTATATGGACAATTGATCATTATTAAATTAATTAGGGGTATGATTGTTATTTTTATTTTTTAAACACGTTGAAATTATTAATTTATTTTTAAAAGCAAAATTCTTGAAAATAT
>Ga0325402_1003307_pt1 | contig 14512 bp, 9 predicted proteins | sample PopdelMetagenome_22_FD_207212 | JGI IMG/M metagenome (GOLD analysis project Ga0325402, IMG submission 207212) | Populus deltoides microbial communities from Bellville, Georgia, United States - Xylem-PdKOR-R3 | ecosystem: Host-associated > Plants > Phyllosphere > Stem > Wood/Secondary xylem... | reverse complement strand
AAAAAATTATATATATATATATATATATATATATATATATATATATATATATATAATAGTGTTTATAGTTTACTTCCAATAATCTAGCATGAGGTTTGCCTTGCTGATGAAAAAGTGGAGTTGTGATTGCATGCAGGGAATGAAAGGAACAGGTGGAGTTCATTGTGAAGGTAGCTTTTCGTCATCAGCCGTGACTGGCTGGAGAGTCAAGGATTCAGCACCAAAGTCTGGAACAAATTATAGATCATATTCTTACATTCTTTTTGGCCTTCAAGGATTTTTTATCTACAACGATGGCTCATATAGAAGCCACTCGAGAACTCTACAGCATTGCCCTGCTAAATGTTTTTGGCATGCGAACGTGTTTGTATGATTTGACGTAGGAGGGCTTCATCTGTTTGCATGATTATGTCGCTTTGGCTGGAGTGCTGTTGACATAACTCGCAGCCTATTCGTTATCTCTGTGAATGATGGTCTGGCTTCTGGATCGAACGCCCAGCATTCTTCCATCAGCTTTCTCCACCCAGCATCACAATTTTCTGGTATACGAGGTCTCAGAGTGTTACTTACAATTCCGCCTTCATTCAAAGTTCACAATGGTTAGATCCTTTGCGAAAATCAGAAAAAAAGAACATGAAACAGTGACAAGCTGATGTGCTAAACCATCTGCTACGAATATGGCATAGACTGACACACAGTTTATTTTCAAGCATAATTAGCTTTTCAGGAAAGGAATCAGATTTGTGCATGCGTGAAGGATTGATTCAAACCTTGTAAGACAGTGTCTTGAATTTAGATTTTAAACGAAGAAGTAGTCCATTTTCAAAAATCAATGAGAAAGGGAAATAGCACATGCAGACTCTAATTCAAATTAGACAAAGTGTAAGGAAAAACAGAAGGAACTTGAAAAAGTTCTTTGGAAGACGGAAGGGAAAACCAATTTCAGCAATCAATTAAAACCTGACCTATTATAGCACCGAATTGCATGTTGGCATATGGCTCTTCACCAGTCAGGATCTCCCACATTGCAATACCATACGAGAAGACATCAACCTGTGAAGGAAGGATATAGAAAGTTCATGATACACTCTAAATCCCATGACAAAGAAAGTCTAGTATAGCGCTAACCTTCTCAGAGACTCGATTGCTGTTGCCATCCAATAACTCCGGTGCCATCCATGGAAGGGTTCCACGCACACCACCAGATACGAGCGTATTCCGTTTGATTTTTGACAATCCAAAATCTCCAACCTGGAGAACAGGTAACATACATAGATGAATGAGACTAAACTTTGAAACAGAATGTGGAGTGAATAAAGCTGAGAGGAACTCTTTTGAAAGATTAAAAGCATGCTTGATGTAGAATCAAAACTACCAGAAGACAACAGAAAAATAAAGGATGGATAGAGAGAAGGGTTTCGGCGAACATTACCTTGCATATGGGTCGTTGGGGATCCTTTAAATTGACAAGCAAATTGTCGCACTTCAAATCAAAATGAATGATGTCTCTCAAATGCAGATATTCCATGCCAAAAGCAGCATCCAGAGCAATTATAAGTTTTTTTCGACGATCTAGTGCTCTGTGCAGTGAAGAGAGATTCCATGAGCTATAGCATATTTCATGATAGATGGCACTAGGAACTAAAATATTTTTGAGCTACCAACTCACCTATCCTTCTTTCGTAGGACACGCCTCAATGATCCATTCACCATATATTCAGTCACAGTGGCCATTGTCCCCCCAGGCCCATCAGGGACTACGCCATAAAATGCTAACACATTTGGATGGTGAAGATCTGACAGGATGCGAGCCTCTCTCCAGAAGTCTCTAGTCTGCACAAACAGGCAGGATTAATTAGATTTTTACTCAGAATAGTCAGAGAGATTCTAAAACTTATCTACCATGAAATCCGGTTGCTAATATATCTATCACTATCCAATTCAACAAAAAGTTATCTTCCCATTCATTCACAGTGGATCCTCCCTTTTCCCTATGACTTATTTGGTCTTCGTTTTTTCCTTCTTTATTTTATGACACTTTGGACCCCTACATGTATTTTTTAGGCATGAAAAGCCCACCATTATCAAGTGAAAGAAAACATGAAGGGCAAGCAATTGTTCTAAAACTGATAATTACAGGGACTAACCAATCGCTCTTGTTCTGATGAATTTCCTGAAAAACAACTCCTTTTGATTCTTTTAATAGCAACATCACTTCCCCTCCATTTCCCATAATAAACAGTTCCAAATGTGCCAGATCCTAATTCTTGCACTTCTTCAATATCCGCGTACTTTATAATCTGCATGGTAAGAGCATAAAACATTGAGTTAATTTATCCTTTATATTATCAGAAAAAGTTGATTTATCCTTTAAAAAAAGAAAAAAAGAAAAAAACAAATCACCTAGGCCACAAAAAAGTCAATTGTTAAAGAAAACGCATCTAAAACAAACAATAAAATTCTCATACTGCATTTGCAGCCGTAAGCATGCACCATCTAAATGATTGTAGAGAGTTGAAATCATGAGAAAAAATTAATTAAAAAGCAATGGGAATCAGTTCACATTTGAACTAGTAGAGGCTTCGAAGTATAGGCTTGTTTTTCACTGAAGTGAAGCTTTGTGCGGAAGCAGCTGGAACTGGCATTGGGGGCTAAAAGCATCCCTCAACGATTGGGCGAAATGGAACTCATACATATTAACCTTGCAGCCCAGGCATGAAAGTGCTAAAGGATTTTTTTTCTGAATTATGAATAAAAAAATAAAGATGTGTAACTTATGAGATGTTATATCTGAACCTGCAAATGATAGATGCCTGCTTCGATTTCAGCCATCGCAGCATCACTAATGGAATCATTTGTGTCTCTGTCAGAATCTTCAATATCCTAAGAACACACGGGGTAAAGGGTAAAATAGACTAGAAAATGAAATATCATGCACACAGAGAGTCCAAATCAGAAGGATACAAGTTACCTCGGATTCATATTCTTGATCTTGACAAGTGCTTTCTGCCTCAGTATCTCTATCAGATTGAAATCCCTCTGCGACCTCTTCCTCTACACGTGGGACAACATTCAAAGACAAAGGAATATCGGGAGGCGTAGTTCCAGTAACATCCTCAACAATTACCTCTGGCTCCAGCATCTTATCATCATGATGGTCATCTAAGGGCTGTGACTGGACAAACTGAGCATCTCTGTCCAATGGTTCCTCGTATGATTGTCCCTTGTCACGAATCTTTTCGATCTTTTCAGGATACTCCACGGGGTCTTCATCACACAAGGAAACAAATCTAGTTGAAGCACTCCTATCCGATTTCTGAATAGATATTTAGAAATTAGAGAATTATTATTATTATTATTTTGCAAGTTCTAGTTCAGATTGGCAAAATCTTGCTATGGAGAGAGCTATACTTACAGAGCTAAGGACTTTCGGTTTCTTGTCCCTTGATTCAAGGGATGCAGAATGTAGATATTCAGGATCTCCATGGGAAATTCGTTGACCCCTGATGCTCTCAGTCATAGCACACTGCTGATCCTTGGAAACCTTTTGGTTCTCAACAAACAAGTAAGGTGCTTTGGTGCCTGATTGGTGACCCTGAGGGTCCTCCCTCGCAATATCTGCAGAATTTTCCAAAGGGTACACTCGAGTAGCAGAAACCACCCTTCCATATGCTTGAGAATCTTGAGGATGATGATAAGCACTTGGACGGTATTTCAAATTCGGTAAGTTCCTATGCTCGATGACATTATCATTTGATGAAGCTTTAACATTTCCTTCATTCTGTTCTCTGTCTACATCAGAATAGTTAACATTCCTGTCCATCCACTTCAGCACCTCTTGATCAGTGTCAATATTACCCGGCTTTTCTCTGCAAAGGTTCTCGAAGTCAGTGAATTGGTGTTTCTCATCCATTATATATGGCCACAGCATTGGCCTTTCTGAGGATGAATTTGACATTTTCAGTGAAGGTGATTTTTCCCGTTCATTATTACACAGGGACAGTGTAATAACTGCTTCTTCCAACCATTTTTTTGACACCTCACCATTCTCCTGCAACTGTGAGTCAGAAAATGCCCTTTCCATAATCGAAGGCCAGTCTGAATTGATAGAATTTTGAGGACATAGCTGATACGGAAGAAAATCTCCACTCTCGCAACGATTATGAAGATGCAATTCTAATTGTTTGCTAGTCTGATCAGTTTCAACTGGATATTGGTGATGACAGGCTTGATTCACCAATGGCATCGGTACACGAGGAAGATTATTATAATATGTAGTGTCAGATGGAAATTTCTCTTCCGAAAAAGCACCGTGTTTCTTATTACTGTCAGGGAAAGATTGATCAACATAAAATTGGCCTTTAGAATTCTTATGATCTCTGTACTGAATGTTAAGTGGAGTTACAGGAGGAGATAGAGCAGTTCCTTGATGGCTTGCAGAACTCTGTCCACTAGAGCTCTTCTGGGAACTGAGGTCCAACATACTATTAACAGCGACAGCATAATGGTAATCAGCATTACGCTGTTGTGAGGTCTTACCTTCAAAAGAATTTGGGCTGTCAGGTTCACCTGAAGAAACAAGAAATATCCGCAGTCTTTGAGTGCCTCCATTTCTTTCAAGCTCTTGATATTCCTCTATCATGTGATAAAGATCTTCATCAGAAGAAACAGAAATAAGCGCATCAAGATCCTCGCCAGGGAGCTGGTACTTGATCGTATGAGGATGGCCACAAATTGCCAAAGTTTTCTTCGCAAGCTCCCCCCATGTAACATTTTTTCTGATGGATATGATCCTCGTTTCTCCACCCACATATCTAAGCTTCCCATCATTTGGCCTCGGTAATATCCTCCCCCCAAAGCTGCATAGAAATTTCATTTTTCCTGAGAAAGTGCTTTCTGAAACTCCAGTTACAAAAGGCTGATATGGCCAAGGGGTTTCCTGCACACATTTAGGTGGACTGGTCGGACTTGGACATAAGGTTACTTGACCATAATTACTCGTTTCATCAACATAGTTACTTGGTTTTTGTGCATTGGGGGCATACTCCCAGTGGTATCTGCCTGTATCATCATTATAAGCCTTATTTTCTAGTTCAGCAGCATGTCCTGTGGCTTCTATCCTGGAAACATAACCTAAAGCATCACAGTCAGACTCCTTTCTCCTTATCCCACGAGTGCTGGTATGATTTTCAGAACCCATCAGATTATTGTGATTATGATTGAATCCCATTTTCCCTAGCTCGTGCAGTTCTGGAACTCTTCTTCGAGCAAACTGGGGAGAAAATTCCTCACCTGTCTGTACACAAATATTATTTGCATTTCTATCTGCAGCAATTCTGTCACTAGCCACAACTTTGATTTTGTCTCCAAAGAGCTTCTGGCCTGAGCTACCGGGCGTTTCACGAGTCATGGTATCAAAAAAAAAAAAAATCACTTTAAATAAAGCTGCATATGAATATTCACTAGCCTCTTAGGCCTTGCTTCCTCGATGCTCTTCCAAATTCCTACTGAACTCGAAACTGGACCAGATTATAGCACTCACAGTCCTGTGCAAGAAATAAATAACATTCAATGCTTATTTTCTCAATAGAAACTGATTGTCATCTTACATGAAAGAAAAGAAACTGTGGGGATGCTAGCAGCATCATATCATATTATGCAATACACAAATTCCCTTTCTTCACTACCAGCTAGCAATTGTCATAAAAAATGTGTATCTACAATTAATTCCACTTGACGTTACAAATCTTGCTAAATCCACAAGAAAATCAATGTGCCACAATTCACATTGATCTTTCATGCATAATCATCCATTAAACAATATTAAAATTCAACTATTCTAACATGATGAATCAATCAATCAAACAAAGAACCAATTCAATCAAACAATCAATATATATCATCAATAATGAATGCATGCATAATTCACATAGATAAATAAAGGGAAATGAACAAAAAAAGATTAAGAATATTTCCTACTAGATTTAAATGTGCCGAAAATATTAATTAAACTGTACATGAAAGAGAAGAATAGTACTGAAATGGGTACCTTCTTTTTCGTTGAAATTTGCAGTTTTATGTGAACATGTAAAGCAATGGAGATTGTTCCATTGAAGAACAGGAGAAAGGCAGAAGAGAAAAAATGGAGTATGAAATTGAGTTGTGAGGATATGAAGGAGAAAGAGAGAGCATTGCATGAGAGACGGAGTTTAAAAGGGAAACTAAGACAGAGAGCTTAAAATAACGTGGACAAAAAATATGGGGAGGGAGAGCGCCAACCTAACTGTAAACTATTAAATTAATTAAATTATTAAAAGAGAAATAGGTTTTCATGTAACAAATTACTATTCATTCGGATAGTAATTTAACAAAATTGCCTCTAATCCAAAAAAACCTTCCAACTAGACATCAAGAGTGAAATGATTTTTTTTTACTATTATACAATTGTTTTTAATAACTTGTGCAAGGTTAGATTAATAATTTTATTTTTTTATACAAAATTACTAATTTAACTTCAAAATAAAAAAATTATAATGCCTTTCAATCAGTAGTGTTATGGTCTTCTAATTTTTTTCTTGAAATAGTAAAATTACTTTGTTGTTCTTAAAGATAAAATCAACACAACTTTTTTACAAGGATTTTTTTTATCATTTTACATTGGTTTTATTATTAATATGAAGGTTACTCAAGGACATTATTGTATTTGACCATATAATAAATACTATTTAGAAAAAACATGTTGATGGTGTGTAGCAGGCGTTAGCGGCTGGGCGACCCTTGTGCCTTTCGGGCGATGTGTACGGGACCGTCTGGTTACCAAATGCAGCCTTCCACAGTAGTGTTTGGAAGGTCTCAGCATCCTCTTTGCGATGGGGTAGCACGTGCGCCAAATGCTCTTCTGGTTTGGTTCGACTACCATTTATGCTCTTCTTCTTCTTCATTTCTCTCTCATCCTCGAATTCTGCACCAGACCCTTTAAAATTTTAGACCAGCTTCTTCAATTTCTTTTTCCTCCACATTTGATCCATATCCTTTTGATTACTATTTTTTTATTTTGAATAATTTATAGAATTATAAATGATTTTCAATTTCATCCCTTTCTATTTTTAATTCTTTCAAACTTAGGTCCTATTCTTTTAATTGATAGTTGTTTAGTTTAAGATACTTTTTTACTCTTTTTTTTTTCAATGTCATTGGTTTTTCTTTTTTTTTTTTATCAAATTTGATTTCTATTCTTTTTTATTGTTATCTTTTTTGTTTTGGCAAGTTTTTTAAATTGATATTATTTTTTTCATGATTTTATTCTTCAAAATTAATTTGGTAGGGAATCAAGCTTCTTAATTGAACTTGAGTTGATAATTTAATAGGTTGTGAATTTTAGAGATTATAATAGATTTAGGAGGTTTGCCTGTTTTTTTTCTTTTTCTTAACTAATGTTTTTTTTTTTAGTTTTTCTTTGTTATTTTTTACAGCTTACCTTATATGGGTTAATCTCGAATTCATGATCAAAGTCACTGGTTTCAAAGGTTAACACAGGTTGACTTTAAATTTTTTTGTTCTTTTTTTTTAAAAAAAATTATTTATTTCAATTTCAGCATTCAATATTTAATTTATTGAAAATTGATCTTCGTGATTTTTTTTATTTCCTTTCTATTTGGTTATCCAAATCCTATAGTTATGGTTGTTGGGTTGGCGGGTTAACTCGGGTTAAATTGGATTAAATCTAATTTTTTTTATTGCTTTTTTTAATTTTTCTTTTGTTCTTCAATATTGAGTTGTCTGATAATCAAGTTTTATGATTTTATTTATTTTGCTTTCAAATATGATTACCATGGTATCATGATCGAGTCAAAAATTTTACATCTTGACCCGTGCAGGGTCGAATGAAGTTTTTTTTATCATCTTTTTAATTACACTATTGGCACACCATTTTTGTCTATTCACACAACTTCATTATATCCAAATCCCAAAATTATAAAAGAATTCTGATATATATACGATATTGCCATCCATCACCCTCAACCTTGCCAGCGTTCATTCCAAGCATCTTTTCTATCTAACCAAACGCTACCGGAAGCGTACCGTAGCACCACCCTGGTCTTTAATCAATTCTACAAAAAAGCGATTCTTGAAAACAGATTAGTGAATCACAAAAAGGAAAAAGCAGCGAAACCCCACACTACGCAGACTAGTCGAGTAGTCGTCGCTTTACCAAATTAAGCAGGGACAAGAGCTCGAGCTTTGTGAAATGATGCTTCTTGATGGTTGCTTTATTTCTACCCATTGTGTTGCCATTGAAGAGGCTCAACGAAGGAGTCAAATAAAAACATCACAAACCGACAAGGTTCCGGTTTCTTGCAAGCAGCGAACATGATCATTGGAAATATATGAAAGGGGTTAAACAGCCAGAAATGATAATATCTTGACACTGGTCAAAATTGGAAATATTAAGAACAAATTCATCATTCATCAAGGCGGGAGCAAGAACAAAGGCAAGTTGCATCAATCTTTTGCCCCGTGTCCCCCCAAACTGAGAACTTGTTATGGTTTCATCCATCTAATGGTTTTGTGGCTGCATATGTTATGCACAAGTACAGTTCTACTTGCAGGAACCTACTACGTTGAATCAGGTTGCCACTGTCTGGCATTAAACTTGCAAGTTTTGGTTCAGGTTCAATCGGGCTTGAGATTATTATCACAGGTTAACTTGGCCGGAAGCTCAAAACTTCCTACAAAAACTGGGGCTCACAAAGTAAGCAACAAGCTGCCAACCACGCTATTATTTGCCTCTTATATATATATATTGCATCATTTTAATCTGGTCATTGAAATTAAATTGAGGGGGGAAAAGGAACAATTGAAAAGAGCAAAATATAACATCCACACAAAACAGTACTGAAATCTCTTAAGGCTACAAGTTCATACTTGCCAATTCTCATCAATTCAGCACCCTCCAATCCACCAACAAATGCAACCATTCCATGAATGAGAATCCAATGCGGATTTCAGATCAACAGAATGAACTAAATGTAAAAGTACATTATAATAACTAGTACCAAGCCAAAGGAATAGAACTTCCAGACATGTTGATTTAGCTCCATGATGCATGTGCGCACAGCAGAATGGTAACATCCAGATTCAGAGTTTACCTAAATGAATCTGGACGTTTCGGCTTGCTTTGAACAACAGCCTCAATCTTTTCCATCACAGCAGGAGTCAGTGATGGGATCACATCAACAGCTTTCATGTTTTCTTGAATCTACATAAAGAGGAAAGAATATTGAATTGGCAAAGTCACTAATAAAGCAATGATCTTGTACAATGCATAGATGATGGAAGTCCACGACTACAAGCTGCTAGTGTGCACAAAAACCTACAAAAGAGTGTTGTAGTCCAAAACACTTGGTATGTTTCATAAGTTGAGCATCTGGTGCTTCAACACACCAACCATACTTTTTTTCTGAGAGACTTTATCCATGTCCAGTAAGCACATTATCTAGGTTAAGCATTATGTAATGAATTATAACAATAAATCAGCTGAAAAATAAATATAGCCACGAAGCATAATAGAGAAATTCTTTTCTTGCATGTAAAACAGGATGAGCTTTCCCTCTTCAATGAAATTGACTGATAATCAGATAAACACAAATGAAAAATTGGAAAATTACTTAAATAAATGCACATGTTTCAAGAGATACAATTTTAAAGCTATGTTCCAAGGATCACTGTTTCCAAACAAACCTGAGATTCCTTTGTAGCACCAGTGATAACTGACGAGACATTTGGATTTGCAGCACACCATGCAATTGCAAGTTGAGATAAAGGCACGCCTAGTTCATCAGCAATCGGCTTCAATCCATTAACCTTCTTTAGCACATCATCAACCAATGACCTGCTAGCAAGATTCTGGAAGCCATAATACACAGTTTAGAATTGCAACAAAAAAAAAAAAAGATAAAAACAAAGAAGCATCTTCATCAAGACAGTTGCTTCATTTTAAGATGAAAGTTAGACACAGAGACATTATAATTTATGCGTACAGAATTTTGAAAATTAAGTTCTTAATTGGACATGTATCCAACTAATAAGTATGTCATTATAGTTTAAGACAACACAAACTATCTAGAAAATTCAGTAATAAAATAACAAAAAGCAAACAAGTCTTACTTTGTAATTTTCCAAAGCAAATCGGCTATCAGAAGGTACGCCTCCTTTGTTGTATTTTCCAGTGAGCACCCCAGATGCAAGTGGACTCCATGTGGTGAGACCAAGGCCATAGGTGGTATACAATGGGACGTACTCAGATTCAACCTATAGACATACATGATATAATCAAATCATGTTGAAAGCCTGATTTAACTCATAAAATGTGCGTGAATTCACAAACAGCAAAATTTTGTATACATTATAAGCAATAGCCATTAAAGTCAAATACTCATTAACATAAACCACTTGATGGTACAGCATTGTAGCAGGAAATGTTCCAAATAAAGTGATGATATGATCAATCACTGGGTGTGTGTGTGTGTTGGGGGGGGGGGGGGGGTGGGGGGGCAAAAGATGCCACAAGACCCAAAAACAACCACGAGTAGGCTTCAGTTAAGTTTTTTATTTACGAAAGCTTTCATATCACCTCTTAAGACTCCATGACATATGGGACCCAACTACTTAAGGGGCGGTGGGTTAGTTTAAACATATCTAAATCTTCCTTCAAACTTGAAGATAAACTTCATTCAAAAGAGAACCAGCAAAAAAGCCAAGACACAATGTGATTCTGTCTTGGACACGGATACACTTTGCTCTTTTGTACCTAATAAACAAGCTGTCTACCAGACCATGGCCCCCAAAACCATTATTTCCATTACATTCAACTAGAAATCATATTAACACGAGGAAACCATGTAAATGATATATTCATTTTTCACTTCAAAAATAAAAACCAAACTTTTCACATCTGGATACACGGAGAAATTCCTCACCTTGTGCCTGGAGAGCATATTGTACTCTGGCTGCTCAACAATTGGCCCCACCAAGTCCAACCTCTCTGCAATGCCCCAAGCCTCAGTGATCTGCTGTGCTGACCATTCGCTAGTCCCCCAGTAAAATGCCCAACCTTTGTCAATCACGTAATTCATTGCCCTCACTGTCTCTTCAATTGGCGTGAACGTGTCCGGGCTGTGACAGTAAATCATATTGACATCACATGAGACCACTTCAACAAATGCCTTGTAGAGAACAAATTATACTCAATAAAGCAATAGTACTGGTATAGAAAGAGCACAAATTCCATGAAACAAACAGCACAACTATCCATATTGACTTCTTTCACTAATTTGCATCAGCAGATTCTTTACCATCATCCCTTTAGTGATAGAGCTAAAGCCAACAGCCCAGTGCTTCACATTTTACAAAACATCAAACAATCCAACAAATCACAAATTAACAAGAGAAAGCAAGCACTAACACCAGAAACAACAATAATCTATGTCACATCAAATCACATCCACATAATCGGTTCCGAAACCTCAAAAAAAGGAAAAAAGGAAAAGATCCGTTACAGCCAAACACAAATCAGCCCATAAGTCAAACAAAGGGATGTCAATTAACCAAAAATGAAAAAAAGAAAAGAAAACCCACATACCGATGGCAATAAATGACATCAACATAATCCATATCCAATCTCTTAAGAGAAGCCTTAGTACCCTCAAGAATATGTTTCCTAGACAAGCCTTTATCATTAGGACCAGAACCTCCCCAAAAGATCTTGGTAGAGACAACTATATCTGATCTCTTCCAACCCAGTTCACGGATGGCTTGACCCATGATTTCCTCAGCTCTTCCATTAGCATAAACCTCAGCGTTATCAAAGAAATTGACACCATGGTCTCTGCAACACTGCAAAAGTGATTTGGCTTCTTTGACATCTAGCTGGTTCCCAAAACTTACCCAAGCTCCATAAGAGAGCTGGCTCACCTTCAGCCCTGATCTCCCTAGATTCTTGTATTGCATGTTCATCTTTTTTTTTTTTGGTGTTTGGAGAGGAGAGTGTGTTGCCTTGTGGATGGAATAGAGAGAGAGAGAGAGAGAGACTATAGAAGTGTTGGTAAGTGAATGGAAATAGTGGATTGGAAGTGAAGTGGGAATGATTACATGTCTCAAAATTGCAAATAAATGCGTTACAGATATGATTTTTTATTTTTATATTTTAAAAATATTTTTTAAAAAAATTATATTTTTTATTTTTATTTTAAATTAATATTTTTAATATTATTATATTATTTTAATATGTTGATATTAAAAATAATTTAAAAAAATAAAAAAAATATTTTTTTGATATATTTTCAAGTAAAAAATACTTTAAAAAGAATAACTATCATTTTTATTTTTCTTTTTTTTTCTTCTCTCAATAAAAATATTATTACATCAGTTTAGAATAAAAAAATAAAAATAAAAAGAGATTTTATGTATTTGATATTATGGTATAGAATGTTTTTTTAAAATGATTTTTATTTAAAAATATTTTTTCAGATTTTTATTTTATTTTTAATATTAATATTTATAAAAAATACTTAGAAATATATATGAATTTAAAAAATAAAAACTACGACACTCTCAAACATATTTTTGATAATGTTTGATTTAGAAAATAACTATATGATTTTTAAAAAAATATTTTTAACTATTTATGTGAAGTTGACATGTAATTATTTTCTTGTGAATTGTTTTTAAAGAAAATAATTATAGAATGAGCACAAAACCAATAAATTCACACGCAAATACTGTATTTGCAAATAGAACTAATAAAAGGATAAATTTCCATTTCATAAGAAGTTAATGACAATTCACAAAACACGTTTAATATTATTCTTTTAATAAATAGTATAACACATTTAATATTAATATTTTAATTATATACTATTTCTTAAGAAACAAGCAATAATTTCTCAAATAAATAAATAAACGGTTGATATAGAATCAAGAAAGGGAATACTTAAAGATTGCATGATCGAAGACAGGAAAGGAATAGGAAGGGAAGGCAAAAGCAGGAGTGCAACAAGTAAAATGGCAGTTTAGTTTTACTAGGAGCGCCTAGTGAGGTAGGTGGCAGCTGACACACCTGTGAGTCAGAAGTAAAGTTTGAAACGGCATTGGGCAGTCCCAGAGAGGCAGCCACCCAGAATATAAAAAGGGGCAGGTTGTTCTGTTTGTCACGTGAGGACATAAGATTTGCGTTTTATGATGCTCTCTGGCTATTGCCACTCTATCCATGTCCCAACTCCCTCGAGGCACGTGTTAGAGGTGGGTGGACGGTTGCTTTGGATCCCATAAAAATTAAAAATATTTGCAGATCTTGTCTGGGGAGCTTACAGCAACCCAGCCCATGCAACGATAAATCTATGATTTAAATCTTTCTTTTTTTTCTTTTCTATTTTTTATTTTCAAAATAAAAAATAATTTTACTTTGAATTCATAATATTTTTTTATTTTTAAAATATAAAATTATTTTGGATTAGAAAATCATGAGGATCTAACCATAGTTCTTTGACTCACACTGCACCGCGGGTTAGAATATTTTTTTTCCAAACTAAAAATAAATCTAGGTATTGCTAAAATATCTTTTAAAACAATAAAATATTTTATTTATAAATTTAAAATTAATTATATATTAGATGATATTTTTATTTAACATTAATAAATAAACAAATTGGATCAACTTACATCATTTTCAGGTTGACATGTGGGAGTTGTTGGGATAATCTTGAAAAAAACAAGCTAAAAACTTAAATCTCGAATTAATTTAATTTTTATGGAAAAAAAGTAAAAAAAATATTTTTTAATAAAAAAACTAAGTGAAATTGAACCATCCAGTCAAAATCTCAATACAAATCATGCATGCCATCAAATTCAATAAAAATCTTATTCCATGAATTATTTTTCATTTAATAGATTTATATGAAAATAAAGTATATGTGGTTTTTTTTTAATAAAATATTTTTTTTAAAGTAAGAAAACCAAGACAGACGCGCGGGGCTAAGATACCAAAAGTAAATTACCGATAACAAAAGATGAAATAAATTCGATGTTACGATTGTGAAATTATATTTTTTAAAAAATAAAAAAAATATTAAAAAACAATAAACTAGATGTTGTGGTTTAACTCGTAAATTTTATAATCTAAAATATAAAACTAATTAATTAATTTTTTTAATAAAATTATATATAAAAAAAATCCAAAAAAACCCAGCATCGCAGGCACAAGAAACTACAAAAGGAGTTCGTAACATTTTAGTCTCCCACAGTCCCACCATACCTCAAGTATTCCATGCCCTAAGCTGCCATCTCTGAGTGCTTGTCCCAACAAAATTCGCCCTCTGCAGGACCATAAGAAAAATTAAAATGACATTCCCCTCCAAATTCCGGCATGTTATCCCCAGCTAGAGGATAGTTTCCAGACTCGCCTGCGTGATCAACATCAACTTCCTCAATATTTCCAATATCTCCAACTTTTATG
>Ga0325402_1003306_pt1 | contig 14516 bp, 16 predicted proteins | sample PopdelMetagenome_22_FD_207212 | JGI IMG/M metagenome (GOLD analysis project Ga0325402, IMG submission 207212) | Populus deltoides microbial communities from Bellville, Georgia, United States - Xylem-PdKOR-R3 | ecosystem: Host-associated > Plants > Phyllosphere > Stem > Wood/Secondary xylem... | reverse complement strand
AGAAAAGGGGATTTGATTTTCGAAGTGCCCACAATTTCATGGATAGCTCCAACTTGATAGCTTAGCTTGGACAGTGAAATTGACTTCGCTATTCTATCTCCACTAATTTCTATCTGCACAAGATGAGGTTGTAACATCTCATTGTCATTCAGTTATGTGCCACATTCACTCTTCTACTCTTTTTGTACTAGCCATACCTTGGCAATGGCTGCCAGTCTCTCTGAACGACTTGCCTGGGTCACTGGTTATGTCCTCAAAATAAATTACTATAATACTGCTTTGATCATTACTTTTACAGTACACTTGAACTTAAAATTAGATTCTGCTGACTAATGTCAATCAAATAAAAAAAAATTAAGCAGTGCTCATTAATCTGTACTAGTGGACATCTTTAAAATTGTAGCATCCTTGACAAGTCTTGTAAAAACAATTGTCTCATTGTTGGAAATGCAGAATGCAGCTGAGAAACCTCCTTTCTTCATCCCGAGCTGGACAGCCATGTACGCATTGAATGCGTTTATAGTAGTATGGGTACTCGTGGTTGGCTTTGGATTGGGAGGGTGGGCTAGTATGTCCAATTTCATCAAGCAAGTTGACACATTTGGCCTCCTTGCCAAGTGCTACCAGTGCCCTCCTCCGACTCCTGCAAAACATCATTAAGTTTGAGAATCTCAAGTTAAACCATAGATCCTCTTATAGCATTTTAAATTTCTCTCTCTCATGCATTATAGACGTCACACGGAAGTTGGCAGCAGCATCTCCTCTGCATTGTGTTTTGTTTAAACCCTTCTATAAATAGTAGGTTATTTGCGAACAGTGATGTTTTCTGTGGTATCATATATATATATATATATATCAACGTTGTTATTCTCTGTTCACAAGAGTACTCAGCATCTTTTAGCTATCTCTTGGGGAATCTGCAGTATTGGCAATAAGAGTGGAGTGTGGTTCTGATAATGTTCGATAAACCATCTTTGCTCTAGGAAATTTAGGGGGAGATTTGTGAGCGGTAGTGCTCACATGGCTTGCACATTACGTAAAAACCTTGTGTATATGAACCCACATGAATCCAAAACAAATCATTCGAAGATTATAGTCTACCTTAGATCTCCTTTGACTGCCTCTTTTGGTTCCCTAATTCGTTATTCTATTTATTCATTCACATGGATTTGTTACTTGTATCTCCTCCTGCTTCCTTATTGAAACCTGTTATGGGAGTTGACTAGTCAAATGAATAGAATGAGTTCAGAGTTTTCTCCATATTGATTTTCAATAACAACAACAACCAGAAATGAAAAAACAAAAAACGATGCTCCAAATGTAGTGTTTGTAGCTTTCATCTTTGTTTCCTTTCCCTGAATTTTAGCCATTTTCAAATTCATGCCTGTTCCTTTTGCCCTCGTCCCCGATCTATCAAGTCGGGAAGGAGAAAATGAGTGAAATGGACCGACTACAACTTACAATTCCATCAAAGCTGGGAGAATTCAAATATTGCTGGGAACAGAAACAAGAAGGAACAAAAATAATGATAAACAGCACGACCGCTTGCGTCTAAATTGGGGATGATTCTCGAGCTGCAAGAGCTTTGCAGTTTTTACCATGTTTGCCTTGCCATAATGGGGTTAACATCAACTGTTATTGGTCTATGAAATGTCCGTAGACCCACTTAAAGTCGGTCTTAAATGCGATCGCGCGCTTGCTTTCTATGAAAAGAGACGAAACTGGTTTCTTTTATTATTTGGCAAAGATGGATCAAATGGCTTGTTGCTTTAAGGACTATCTGCAAATATTTTGTCCCTGAAGAAAGGATATGATGTGGATCTTATCGTTTCTTACGACTTTTGGACGATCAAGACTTTATCAAAAGTTTCTCGAAGAAACGTGCTTGAGGAAGATAGAGCCATGCAGTCTCAAGTTTTCATTTTGTCACAAAAGTATTTCTTTTTTTTCCCGAATAAACATGTGTGGATTGAAAGTGAGGTAAATTTACTGTGAGCGATAATGTTCTGTCACCTGATAGTGCTATCATTTTCACTTATTCATGATGGTCTTTGTACTAGCTGGTTAATTTTGACTTCAGAAAATGTCCCTCTATTTGCATTTTAAATTTTTGACATCGGTGCGGCCGTGCGGACTGAGGACCTCCGTTCACAGTATGAAAAGCTCTACTTACTGGGCTTTCACTGTGCAACCGTGATACAGTAATCTAGGCTCAAGAGGCCACGCCCATCTGCATAGATTTGGTGTGATCCATAATGTTTTGGTCATAAGATTGAGAATTAAGTAATTGGTGGTTTGCAACAAAAATCACAGGCATGAGGCTGTTCGGCGATGAAATGGGTTGGATACCTGCACTGTAGTAGTTTCAGGCTTCGAGCCCAAAAGGCCATATTCATATACCAAGAATCACGGAGACGCCGTTTCAAGAGCAAATGCTGTCCGAAAAGGGTCCAGAAGGGTAGGGTTGTCTATTTCATGTTATATTCTGATTTATTTATTTATTTTGTTTTAAGAAATAAAAATAATAAAATAGATGAGAAAATATATATTTTTAAAATAAAATACTATCTGATTAAGCATAGTCAATAGTGTTCAAGGAAACTATAGTTAACTCCAAAGAAATAAGAATTTTAACTTTAAAAAAAAAAAGATTTACTGATAGCGGGATTTCCTCACTCTATGAGTCAAATCGTATTTAATTATAACTTAATCTTGGATCAATTCTAGAAGGCGGGCTCAAACAACTTTACCCGAGTATCACATAAAAAGGAGGGACTTTTCTAGCGTTTCTAGGAGTGAAGTTTAAAAATTCTGAAATTTTTTTATATATATTTTTAGATTATTTTGATAGGTTGATATTAAAAATAAATTTTATAAAATAAAAAAATATTATTTTAATATATTTTTAAATAAAAAATAATTTTTATTAGTATCTCAGACACTCCATTATTTGATGGATGAGAATGAGTTTATATCCTGATATGCATACTCTTGCCTTGCCACTTGCAATCGTCCGCTGTAGAAGAATTTTAAGTAGCAACACAGTTGGTATTGAAGGTTATTTTGAACACAATACACTAACTAGCTTGATATGCTTTCGACTTTATCTGGCATGTCAATTGTTAAACATTCTGATAATGGGTAAGAATGTCTCTGCATCAGATAACTGTAGCCGGTTGATCTTGTTTTTTCCCCCCTCTAAGAGGAATCTTGTCTAAGAACCCTGTAATCATACAATCGCATGCCCATATAAACTGCTCTGTATAAGCTCGTTTAGCCTGCCATGCTCAGCAATACTGCTTTCATATATAGATTGTGTGCCTGAGTGGCCCTTGACTCTCTGAATAGTTTTGGATGTTGATGCACATGATTGTGATTCCGTTGAGTTGGGCATGATCTCTGCTGTTGGACATATCCTAATGCCACGATTATTTCTCTAATTCCATGTTTCTTGAAGGATAACACCATGAAAGATGAGCCTGAAGAACGATTCACCGCCCAGCACCGATGGTCTTTCACTCCAAGCAAGTTCAATCAACAAGCATTCCGTATCCAGTACAATGGATATTAATCCTTATCCGTCGAAGACTGATGCACCAGATGAGAAGCTTGGAGTGAAAGAGCCATCCCAACAAAATCTCTCTGCACAGGCTTCCTCTGTTGTTAAATGATAGTTAGAGAGCTTAGCTTAATCCAAGAACAAAGAACCAGGAGCAGAACAAGAACTTCAAAGGTTACTGCTATCCCTCAAATTTTATTTATAGATAAAATCAAAGATTTCAAGATCTTTATCATAAAGAAAAGGAATCATAATAGCCATAATCTCATTTATCTAAGAGATTACGGAAGTACATAGGCTTATTCTAAGTCAAGCAAATATCTAGCTAAATTTAAACTTAAAAATCAGAACATAAAAAAAATATCATAACAGATAGGTAAGTATGATAAAAAATAACCGATGATAACCTCTAGCTTTAATACCCCACCACTTCAACATCCTCCTCACACTTCAGCTCTTCACATATAACGGACATTTTTACACGTTCTTTGAAGGATATGCAGCCCTGCTCTCCACAGATATCTTCCACAGCAGTCCAATCTCCACAGATGTTCTCCCCATCACCAGTGGATTCTCTTCCTGTTCAAAGGCATAAACCTTGTTATGGATGGCTTAGCAGTGATGATGAGGATTAACCATTTCTTTGCTTGCCGGATTTATTTTTTTTTAGATCCATATATTTGCAACATTTGTTAGTAAATGTATGTTTAACATTGTTATAGTTTTTTTCATTATAATTTGATAATTTTTTTACATAAAAAAATAGAAATTATAGTTTTTTTTACAACTAAAATTTCAAGAATTTTTTTTAATAAATTCATGCAAAATTATAATTTGTATTGATTAATTGAATATTTTTAAAATTATAATTACAGCAAAGACAATGACAACCACAACATACCCCTACCAAACAGACGAAGAAAAAAATAAAAATAAAAAACTTTGCCGAAATGGGTTTTCAATTTCAGCAGGAACCTAATTAAATTTTGCAAATTACATTTTTACCACCGAAAGTTGTTGAAATCTCAAAATAGCCGCTCAAGCTAGCTCACAAAATGTACACGTGTGGGATCCGGATTGGGAATTTCAGATACCGAAAACAAAGGAAAATATCACAAGGCTTAGGCGGGTACTAAAAAGAGAGCAACGAACAATGAAGGGATAATTCCCTTTAAAAAGCAAGGTTTCTACTTCTTCGTCAGCCATCGTCACTCACTCCCAAGATATCTATCTGTTCCAGCCCCAGATAGACAACACTGAAGAAAGAAAAAGACGAAAAGGTTTCCAATTCGTGAAATTTCAATGGACACATAGGGTTTTAAATAAAAAGAAAGAAGACGTTATTTTTTCTTTTAGATGCTAAAAATGAGTGTTTCGGCAACATTTCGTGGCAATTTTAGTTCCTTATTGATACCACAGAGCAGCTATTGTCCTTGCGATTATCGTTCACGCCACATTTTAGCTTCTTCTTCTGTTATTTCTTGGCGAAAACGATGTCGTACAAGAGATTTCAAGTTGTACCAGGTTTCAGAGTAAGAGTTCTTCTTCTTCTTCTTCTTCTTCTTCAATTATTATGGATGCTTATAATTTATTTATTATAGTATTACTCAAAAACGTGTTCTAGTTTTTTCTACTTGAAGGAAGCTAATTATACTGCTGTGTTTTAGGTTTTGTGAGAGGAGAGAAATTGTTGTATGTAGAGCTGCAGAGACAGAGATTGAACCGGATAATAGCAACAATGATAATAAGGTTATTGCTACCTCTTTTCTTTCCTTCTGTTTATATATATACAAATACAATAATAACATGCAATGTTAGCTAGATACTACCATTTATCTGGTTAATTAGTTGGTTTGGTGCGTCTTTGATTTGATTTAAAGTTATTGAATTTAACTTAGGAGGTGAAGTAACATATGATCCCTTTCTCATGTTTTGGTTGAGTTATAGATTTAGTTTTGAATCCCATTTCATGAAATTCGATATCTTACTTTGGATGTGTGGGAATTGGAATACAAATCCAAGATCAATAACTTGAGAGTTATAGATTTAGTTTCATGTTAATGTTTTTTTTTTTTGCATTCACATACGTGGGATTTATTTAACATTGAATTTGTTAAATGTATCTAGGAAAAAGAAGTGCATGAAGGAGGAGAGGAGCTTCCTACCATAGATTCCGTTGGCCAAACTGACGACCAACCTGATTCTCAGCCTACAATTCTAAATCAAATAAATGGCGGGGAAATTACTACCGGAGGTGGCACCCAGGTATTTATATCTCTTACTTAGTATAAGACTTGCAGTTTTTAGATTCTTTGTTTTTATTAATATAGTTGTAGACATAATGTTTGCTCTATGCGGTCAGCTATTGCATTTCCTTTCCCTTTTAACACTTATGCATGGAATAACTGTATGTTTAGTCTCCTTCTCTTGAAGGGAAAGATGTGCTGCTTCTAAGTGGTTTTGAGTAACTACAGATAAATGAAACAATATACAATGGTTGGCCACAACGTCCTGTAGCCATTCAAATTTCATAAAAAAACTCTGGCTCCTGCCCTTGACAATTCTGTTCATCTCAGAGTCATGTTCTTTGACATAATATTATTTTTAATAGGTTCATGTAATTTTCTTTGGTTTGGGAGCAGGAAAGTCATTATTAAATCCCCTGGCCCTTATTACATTAAGGTTGTGTTTGAAACAGGAAGCTGATGATGAAGTTGTCAGTGGGTCCCCTCTGCCAGGTGTGAAGGTGATTTGCAAGTGCTTAGTTTTTTGCGTTTCAGTAGGGATCTTCTTTCAAAGCATACTTTCTTACTTATTTTTAAAATTTCCTTAACAGCCCCAGCAACTGGATGAATCAATCAGGATTCCTAAAGAAACAATTGATATTCTCAGGAACCAAGTGTTTGGCTTTGATACATTTTTTGTGACAAGCCAGGAGCCATATGAGGTGAGCTACTAATGCGCAAAGCTTTATGTTTTTGCGTTTGTTTCCTTCTGTCCATTACAAATTCTCTAAGAGGGAATAAAACCAAATGGATTTGCAATCTAGGCTAGAAGTTCTGACTGATTATCCAAAGCTTACATCTGTTCTAGCCAATAGCCCAAGTTTATGTTATCATCATTGTGCTTTTATCATGGATATCAGACATCTCTTGAACAGTGATTAGGTTTGCTCCATCTTACTCATTCTCCATGAACGAAATGCTTTTGCTGACATCCTTGCTAAAAGGGATCTTCTCAAGATTGTCTTATAGTGTGGACTAGTCCAACATATTCATCCACAGCTTCTATCTGATTGTTCTTGTGTCTTATTTTTGAGAGGGTAGTTTGTTTTTGTTTCTTTTTCCATTGTACCAAAAAGAATTGCTCTTTCTTCCTTTAAATTTTTTGAAATTCTTTACAAATTTACCTGTGGAAGTTGAAAATCCATTTAAGAAGGGGGACAAGGAGTGTGTGAAATAGATACATAAGAGGAGTTTGCTATTCCATTTTACTCTTTCTAGTCAAGAGTGAATATTTCATGTCTTTCTAGTTAATTTGTTTGATTTTTTGTTATGCTTTTGGTAGGGTGGAGTCTTGTTTAAAGGAAACCTGCGAGGCCAGGCAGCTAAAAGCTATGAAAAATTAACGAACAGGATGCAGGTGAATTTATTAGCTTCTTCATTTTTCCCCCTTTTCATGCAGTTTTGTCACTGATACTGCACACAATTCAATTAAACAGAATAAACTTGGGGATGAGTATAAGATTTTCCTCCTAGTTAATCCGGAGGATGATAAACCAGTGGCAGTTGTGGTTCCAAGAAAGACCCTACAGCCAGAAACGACAGGTAGTTTTATAGCCTAGTACAGTGTTGTTATTTTATTTTTTTGCCTGATCAGCACCTTTTTTCACAGTAAAATACTTAAATCTCTCATCACAAGAGTGAAGACACAAATCAGAGCCAATTTAACATCTGGTTTAAACTACAATGGATTTAGCTTTATTTCTGCAGCTGTCCCAGAGTGGTTTGCAGCTGGCGCTTTTGGACTGGTTACAATTTTTACATTACTTCTCCGGAATGTGCCTGCATTACAGTCAAACTTATTGTATGTAATTTATTTATCTATTCTTATGAATCATATTTACATTAATAAAAGCTATGTTTTGCTGAAGCTGAGGGTATTTAGATTAACAAAGAACTTTTAATTGTTTTCTGTCAGACTTATCATTTAGGCAAGTATCTGAAAAGGTACAGTGTGATTTCCATGCATACCCTGTTGTGGTTCTTTGTGCCCTCCTTCTGTGTTACATCTCTTGATTAAGGGTGATAACTTAAGCAAATTCTTTTTCTTTGCCTTCGCTACATGCATTTTCCAGAGAGGGTACTTCACTTTTTTTTGTCCTTGTTCATGTGGATAATTTTTTTGTTATGCTGGGTGTTATTAGTGCCTTTTATATCTACTCGTCTTGTAGTTTATCTTCAAGTTTTCTAATTCATTTTTGTATGAGCATTTTCTTTGACCTTCTAGACTTCTTTCATGACACAGAACTCAAAAAAATTTTCTGACTAGAACATTAATATTTTAAATGTTCCAGATCGACTTTTGACAATCCTGAGCTGTTGATGGATGGGCTACCCGGAGCCCTTGTGACTGCACTTGTTCTGGGGGCACATGAATTGAGCCACATACTGGTTGCAAAAAGTAATGAAGTTAAGCTTGGGGTGCCATACTTTGTTCCAAGTTGGCAGGTGAAATATATATATATATTGTTGTCTTGTCTTGATCTTTACTTATGGTGTTCCCTAGCGTGATTTCTTTGGAGAACTGGCTAGGAGACTGTTTTCTATCCAAAGCAATCCTTTTCTATTGACTGATCTATCCTGGGTCGGTGGCAGATAGGTTCTTTCGGTGCTATCACAAGGATAACAAGTATCGTGCCCAAACGTGAAGTTCTTCTGAAAGTTGCAGTGGCAGGACCTTTAGCGGGGTTTTCCTTGGGTCTTGTTCTTTTCCTTCTGGGCTTCATCTTACCACCTAGAGATGGTATTGGTCTTGTTGTTGACGCTTCTGTTTTTCACGAGTCATTTCTTGCTGGGGGTATTGGTAAGTTCATTTTGGAGTTTATTGCATACAGATCTGCTAGTGCATTCTGTTATGACTTGCAATGCTACAAAGATTGATGGAGATCAAATTTATCTAATTATAGTTGACTACCTTGATCTTTATATTTCTTTTCCCAAAAAAAGACTTGCATTTTTTTTTCAGTGATCAAGTTATTTACTTCACATGTAATTTTACTCAAGCAAGTTGGAGACCAGTGATATTAACTTTGAGCTTTGCTTTTACCTGTAGCTAAACTTCTGCTAGGTGATGTACTCAAGGAAGGCACTCCCATATCTGTTAATCCACTGGTGATATGGGCGTGGGCTGGACTTCTTATTAATGCCATCAACAGCATCCCTGCTGGAGAGCTTGATGGTGGGCGAATTTCTTTTGCTATCTGGGGAAGGAAGGTATACCATTTAAAATTAAGCACAAGAGAAATTATAAGATACCTCCAATGGATTGCCTCCCTGCCCACATGAAAGCGGGACCCACTATGATAACGCCAGTGGGGTCCGCTGCTATATGAGTGGGTAGTAGTACGCTGGGAGTATCTGATGATCTCTCTAAATACAATATAGCAATAACTTGAAGGTTTAAACTCGATGTTGTTGACCCGAAAGTCACTTTCAAATGGCTCAGGAATTAAAATATAACCTTTGAACCTCAGATATTTTTCTGAATGTTTTGAGGTGAAGAGAGTGTGACACAGATCTAGTTTTTCATTTGACAGGCTTCAGCTCGCTTCACTGGTTTCTCCATTGCCTTGCTTGGACTATCCTCACTACTTAACGATGTGGCTTTTTTCTGGGTAGTTCTAATATTCTTCTTACAAAGGGGGCCAATTTCTCCAGTTTCTGAAGAGATAAGTGATCCCGAGAATAAGTATGTTGCCCTTGGACTCTTAGTTTTGGTCTTAGGATTGCTGGTGTGCCTACCATACCCCTTCCCTTTTACAGATGAAACCGTTACAAGTTTCACAAGTAATGCCATTTCAAGTCTCTAGTCACAATACAGTTTCCATATACTTCAGCCTAAAGTTTTTCTTAGAATGTCATACAGCCTTGTTAGTGTAACTTGTACAATGAAATGCGATACATATTTTAGCCCATCAAATTGGTGAAATTGTGCTGTGTATTGGCATCAAGAAATTCATATGCATGGCTTTTTTCTCCCTTAATTCTGTTCGTGTAATTTCAATAAAGTCGATGAATCTTTTTGCGGGTGCTTCTATTTTCAAGTAATGCCATGGTCGAAGTTAGTACATGACCACATTCTGGGTGACTGAAATCAGCGAGAACAGATAACAATCCTGGATTACCTTCAAAGGCATCGCGGGCAGTTAAGTTGATATGTACCCTTACAGAATGTCATGTCATTTCAGCTTGTAAGAACTGGGGAAAACGTTTTATATGCTAGTATTGGTGGTGGGGTAGAGACACAAAATTCCATTTCACTTTGAGACGGCTTCCTTCCTTGCTGTGTGACCAGCCAGATCCTTGTTGTCCAGAAAATTCAAGTATTTTGGTGCGGCTGATCATGTGTTTTTTCGGACAAGGGTATACTTGGCTGCAGTCGATTCATAAATTGGGCAGTTAGCATAATAAATTAAAAAAATTGATGAATTGACAAAGGTTCAAAAAAATTCAAGTATTTAGTAAATGTCACTATTTATAATGTCGCGACAAGATAATTATTGCATTTTAAAATAGTAATATTTAATAAATATTGTATTTTTGAAACGTGAAATGATTAACTGTGTTATTTTTATCTTAACCGGTTGACCAGTTATAATGGTTAGGGAAATTGATAAGTTGATTCTAAAAATAACAAGAAAAATTTTAAAATTATTAAAATTAAAGTACTCAACGAGATTTTTTATATTTAAAGATTTGATAGTTCATGTATCAGCACAATGATTATTTTAGAGAAAATAGTTTTAGGAAATTCTTGTAAAAATTTAAGCTTGATCTAACAGTCGAATCAGAAGATATGGTTTTTTTGACATGTTATTCTAGTCTGGCGTAACCAGATCTCCTATCAAGCTTAAACTTGTTTTATTGGTTCATAAATATATTTGCTAGGTTATTTAAATAATTTTTTTAGGATAGGAGATGTTTATTTAGTTATAGGAGACTCAAATCTTAAATTTAACTGCTATGTAAGGTGTCATTTTGATAATTATACGAGGAGAAGTCATCTTAAATTTAACTGCTATGTAAGGTCATTTTGATAATTATATGAGGAGAAGTCATCTGCAATTTCATGTATGATGTTATTGATGGTGATACTGATAACTCTGTTTATGCAATTAAGTTGTGTGGAAAATAACACGCAAGTTGCCAATGCAGTATTTGGTTTCATGCAGATTTGAGGTGTCAATGGCCAGTATAGATGGAGGACTCGTCCTCTTTTGGCTGATTATCTAAAAGCAAACTTACTAATGAAAACCATGTTATCCCGACAATGCAGGTCACCGGAGAGTTGCATGATGATCTCACTTGCTGGGATGCTCTCCGTGCTGCATTGCCTGTCGGAACTGTCAGTGGGGCACCAAAGGTTTGCTTTTGATCGTATTATTTCCCATTCAGATGCTCCCAACTTGACCTCTTGTCTGAGCTGAACTAAATTTGCGAACATTATTTATTTGGTCACTATTTATGCTTTATCACGGCATGTATGGTATGAGGGCATTCTTGCCTGTAGTGGCAAGCCTGTCTATGGAAGTCTGTCATGATAACTAATAGACATTATGGTCCAATTTTTTTCCAAATTGCTTTTCTAAGCACTATCAAGATGCAATCTTCCTTTCCCTTCTTCGGAAATTCTGATGATCATCATTTGAATTGCGATACAGGTAAAGGCAATGGAATTGACTGACCAAATGGAGGTGTCGAGGCGTGGCCCTTGCAGTGGAGGATTAGGAGGGGTTTCCTTCACTGGTGATATGGACATTGCACTGGTTCTTAGGATGCTCGGCTACGCCGTGAATGGATTGCTTACCTTCAAGCTGGTGCTGGTATAGTTGCAGAGAGTGTACCTGAAGACGAGCACCGCGAGTGCCAGAACAAAGTTGCTGGGCTTGCTCGCACCATCGACTTGGCTGAGCCAACTTTTGTTAACAAGTCATGAGGTTTAGAAACAGGTACAGATATAGACTTCCAATACCAGCTGACCTTTTGTATGTAGCAACCTGCTCTGGAAGCAAGCTAGAGTTGCTTGAGGCGAGGAAGAGAGTAAGAAGAGTGCTAGCCAATTGTATGTAAAACTTTTGCAATATAATCAATTTATCCTTGCCATGCACCCTAAAATCTAAATTTCTCTTCCCTGTCCATCATAATGCAAGTGATGGCATTTTCTTCGAATACTGTATGCATCCATCAAGAAAACTAGTGATCTAATTCTGAGAGATAGCTCAACTGATCAGATTTTGAGTTTGTTTTTTAATGGTCACGAGTTTGAATTCTCTCAGGACCACTAGAAACTTACATAATTATTAATTTCAGGGTCCGTGAGATTAATCAAGGTATACACAAGTTGACCCGTATACCCATGTTAATAAATAAAAAAAAAAACTAGTGTTCTGCTTTTCAATCTTACAATGCCCGCAACTGTTCCCTGTGCTTGGCATTCGTTATATGCTTCCTTATTGTACATTGTTGAACAAGAATTTGCAAGAAATAATCCTTTCTTCCGTAATATTAGTAATAATGAAGTATCAGGGGACAGTGCTACTTTAATTGCAAACTTGAAAAGGCCTCAACTGAAGCTCCAAGGAAATGCATTATTTTGGGTAACTAGCAGGCTCTATTCAAAGGGATTTCTTAAACGTGACAGGAGAACAAGGAAAGCCTGTCAAACTTTCTGTATTTTAACACTAGAAAGACGTGCCAACATTACAATCTGCTTCTAATCTAGGGAGCCTCTTCTAGAGCATGGGCGTATCAGTTAGTTTTCATGGATGCTTCTGCACCTGAGCCTCTTGACTAAAGCATGCCTCCAACCAGGGCGACGTTGTTTTTTATAAGATAGAAATGGTTGCCATTTCAGTGTTTTCTGCAGGCGAAGATAATTTCTCCAGTTTGCAGCATCTGCAGAGAATTTCAAAGTAGCTCAGCATCTTTAAAGAACTAATTATGGTGTCTCTTTGTTGCTTCAATATACCTCTCACCACCTTCAAAATATCCATCACTTGCAACTATTGCTTGTAAAAATCTCAGAATACAGTAAAAAAGAATCATAAAATATAAGTTTAACTGAGATGAAGATAGAAATGTACCACTACCTGGATAATATCAATCTAACCTGGGACACCCAGCAATACTCTTAGCATATTTCTATACCATAATCACCCTAAAAAACAGGCAGTGATCACAATTAATACAGTATCTGACAGCTAAACTTCTGCCTAAACCATCCAACTAGCACGTAGTATCACAAAAGTTACTTGTCACGTCATTAAAATCCCAAACTTTGATAGTGTTTATTTTTACAGTATAATCGTGTTTTTAAAAGTTTTACAATTTTTATATTATTCTAATATACTAATATAAAAAATAAAAAATAAATTTTAAAAAATAAAAAATTATTTTAATATATTTTCATATAAAAAACACCATTAAAAAACAACCAATAATACAATAATAAACCATATCCGATGACAACCATAAATTGCACAGTCAACCAACAGTAACCAGCACATTTATCACAGATCTTATTAATCACCCCTTGATCAAAGTATCAATGCACACAGAATCACAGCAAATGATAACACGTAAGCACCTATAATCATGATCACAATCATCTTTTACTATCATAATCGACGATCTCCGAATCAGTAACCGATCTCGAGTGCTGAACTATAGACCGTCCGATTGAATTAATCCAATCCTCCTTTTCCTTCTCAGAATCTGCAATAAAATACATGGTATCGTTCCTCGTAGACAACTCGAATGCGTACTGTTTATGAAGCACGTCCTCGGCTCCTTTAACTGTCAAGCAAGAGGCAACTGGGATGACGCCACGTGGCTTACACACACGAGTCACGGTGGAATCTTTGAACCAGAAGAGCTTCCCTTGTTTTAAAATGAACCACCGGCGTCTCCATGTCTTGATGTGCTCCCCTTGTTTCATTAACCACCCTGTTCGTTCTGGGTTCGACCAGAACTCGACCCCGTCCATTTGGGTTGATTGGGTTTGCGTCAGGGCCGTCGCGGCACGCCAGAGAGATGCCATGGAGTCAGAGAGTGACATGGGGGGTTCGGATTTGAAGGAGAGAGAGTTCCAGTTATTGACGAAATCGAGGTGGGAGAGAAAGGAAGGGAAGGGTTTTCTTTTTCCAATTTTCTCCTCCCTTGTCGGTTTCATAGAGTGACAATGTTCTTTTCTTTTTTATCTCTTCTCCATTCCATTTTACGATTCTTTCTCGATAGATAAAGAAAATATCCATTTAACGTTTTATTAAAGCGAAGAAAAAATAAAATTTTCCGTAGATTTATTAAATTTTATCATAATTTCCTATCATATACTGTCATGGTATGTTTAATATGCCGAGTGACATGAATTTGATCTCTTTCTTCTCCTTTCTTAATATTAAATAAGATAAAGAAGGGAAATCTTTATAATGTTAGTAACTACTAACTAGTAGTATTTTATTTACTTTTAAAAACCAGTTAAATAAAAGAGGAAAAAAATAAAATTAATAATTCACAAAAAAATTAAAAATATATATTTTCATTTATAATTTAATTTTTTACATTTTTTTTTAAATTGACTTGAAAAATAATTAATGAGAAGTAATTAATTACATCTTGAGCATAATAAAATTTATCAAAAATAAATAGACTTATATGTACTAGCCTTGTTTTATTTT
>Ga0325402_1003305_pt1 | contig 14516 bp, 8 predicted proteins | sample PopdelMetagenome_22_FD_207212 | JGI IMG/M metagenome (GOLD analysis project Ga0325402, IMG submission 207212) | Populus deltoides microbial communities from Bellville, Georgia, United States - Xylem-PdKOR-R3 | ecosystem: Host-associated > Plants > Phyllosphere > Stem > Wood/Secondary xylem... | reverse complement strand
GCATTGTTAACATGTTTTTTAGGAGAAAAAAAATTGATTGTATTTTTTTAAAAAAAACCTAATGCATATTGAATGCTATTTTTAAAAAAAAATTAAGAGTAACGTATTTATTTAAAAGAAAAAAAAAATACTAAAATGACACCATACTAGAATGATCAAGGTCAAACTAGTTAGCTAAACTCTAAACCCATTTTATAAAAAAAACAAATTGAAATAAATTATAATAACTCAAATTAAAACAACTAAAAAAGTGTTTTCGACACATTTTCACATTTTGGCCATCCACATGTTCTTTTTGTAATTTTTAATTATTTTTTTCTAGTTAATGTCTTTTTAAAAAAATTCATATTAAAAAATATATTTTCAACATATTCGTCCATTTTGTATTTCTTAATTACTTTTCTTATCAAATTGATATTAACATTGTTTTTTTTTTGAAAAAAATCAAAATAAAAAAGTTAACAATGCTGAATAGATCTTCTTCTTCTTCGTATCCATTGTTTCTCTCCAACAACAACCAAAGAAACCGATTCATGCTAGGAGTAGATCAATGTCGCGAGATCTACTAGTTAGGGAGAGATCACGTTCTCATAGCCTTACTGAATACAAGGCTCTTTCGACAAGAAAAAGACACCATGACATGGTTGATAATGATTCTGATGGTGAAAGAATGTCTCCAAATAGCAGGGATCTGCGACATGGCAGTAGAGATTCATTGAGAAATGTAGATAGGGAAAGCAGTGTTACTTACAACAAGCCTTTGGATGGAGAGGACCGGTGTCGCAACAGGATTTCCCAGGATACAGAGAGAAGCAAGGAGAGGGAGAAGGAGACAACCGCTAGGATTAGAATAGAAAGCATTTTTTTTACTCACCCCTGCTCTTAACGCTTTAAGCTTTATCTAAAATCAATGTCTTAGAGTTTTCTTTTTAACATTAAAAAAAAACTAAAAGGCATTAGATATTTACTATACGACTCATTGTAAAGTGAATTATTACAGTGTAGAAACATCTTTGCTCTCTGTTCCAAAAAACAAAAAGCTTATATTCAAGGGTAAAATAGTCTTTTTAACAGAATCTATTTCTCATTATACAATTGAACGGGGTTATAATAATTTATTATCTTTTTTGAACAGTTAAATGGTGTTACTACCCTTAAAAAACTAACAGGTTATAAAGGCTTTTACATCATTTTATTTTTTAAAAAATAGTAAAATAGCGAAATTAAAAACAAAAATCAAAGTCATCCTCCCATTCATTTACATATTTAGAAATTGATTTGAGCTAGGATTTTAGTTGCACATCATAAGATATTAAATCAATAAAATCTTATTGACCTAACCATACCTAATTTAAACTCAATTGGATTAACATTAAAGATTCAAAACAAAAATGAAATGACATAGTTTTAATAAAAATGATTGACCTGAGTTGACCTTATGACTTAATAACATAGATACTTTTCTAGGTATGTCTTTAAATTAATCTAATAGCTATAATTGTAAGAGTTTTTCAATATTCGATGTTTTGAATTATTTTATGTGTCAACTAAATTTTTTTTATGATTTTTTAAGAGTTTACTTTTTATATTTAAATTGTCTCAAGAAAATTACTATATACCAGTTTGGTTCTTCATGCTATGATTCTTCATGCTTTGCTATGAGATACGAGTTTGACTTAATAACTTAGATACTTTTCTAGGCATGATTTTTAAGAGTTTATTTTTTCAATTTCACCCTTGAATGCAGCCACTTAGGTCCCTAGAGTTCGATGTCTTTTGCAAAATGCTTATTAGTTGTGAATTTCTTCAATTTAGTCCTTAATTGACCAAAAAAACTTTGATTTTCTTGCGATTTTGCCCCTGATTTCAATCAATTGACTTGGTAAAAATTAAATTTGGTCTCCTAAAATTCAAATCTTCTCAATTAATCCCAAATTTAGGCTCCTAAACTTAATTTTTTTTACCAATTAAACCCCTAGTAAAATTAATTTGATTTATTTAAAGTATAATTAAGTCCTTGCACCTAATTAAACCCTTCAATTGGACCCAAACTAATTTTTAAACATAATTAAACTTTAAATTGGCCTATGATTAAATCAAATTGGCCTATTAAAAATCTAATTATGTTCTTGGGATTAATTTTTAAGCAGATTCGTCCAATAATCATTTAATTTGACCTTGAATCCGTATTGTCTCTTTATTTTTGGGTAAAATACGGTATAATCAAGTTCCCGATTTTGTCTAAAATTGTAGCTTGATATTTCTTGCTTTTGCTAAAACACCAACCTTCTTGCTATTATTTTTATTACATTTTTTAATAATTATTTTTTTATTTTGGAAAGAAATAAGATGAATTTAGAGAATAATCCAAAAATAAATTATGACATCATCATGGTTCTTAATTACAACAATCATGACCTCCATATTGCAACTTTCCATACAACAATGCAGAACATTAATTTGCATTAAGAGAAAGCTTGTATGTGGGTGTATTAAATTCATACATCTCCAAAATCAAAAGTTTAATCATTACATTACAAGTTACCCATGATTCAGAATAATTTCAAAGTAAACACATAATATTTCTAGTCTAGAGAACAAAATATAAGATAGAATAAGGATCATTCCTAGCATGAATGCGATGGCATTACAAGCTTAAGACATTTCCATTTCATTTTCTCACTTAATCCTTTTTTGTTAGTTTACTTAAAAATTAAAAAGAAACTTTTATAATCCCTGTACACATTCATGCATACATGAACTTCATCCGTACAACCTCCACCGATTCGGTCTTACATTAAGAACAATATATAAACAAAGTTGAAATTAGCCAATTTCCAACCAACTTAATTTAATCATTCAAGAACATTATTTTTTATTAAAATCATAACTAATGTCATAAAGTTCATTTTCAAACGTGGCTTATTTGCTCAAAAAACCAAAGATATGACATTACATTTTTACTGAAGGAAAGGAAAGACAATTTTGTTATTTACGCACCTAAACTACCAATTTTTGTAACTTGCTAAAGCTGTCAAATACAATTCTAGTCTAACCTCCCCTCAGATTGTTTGTCCATATCTAGAGTTTTAGAATTCTAAATGAAGCGAGGTCAATCCCGTTGGAAAGCTAACATCACTAGCTATACCTTTTATGAAGGAACCCATCATAAATCATATTATTTTCATGCTCTAATCTCCTCTGGAATTAAAGAGACAAAACTGTCTAGTTTTTATCTACAGGTTAAATAAACAACCAAACATATCTAGTTGACGTCTCACAACTCAAAACAACCATTGCCATGTTTTACATCATATAACATCACTAAATAAAACCTTCTAAAACCAACCAACCAAATTCACACTAACAATGGTATAATTTAGATAAAATATATTATAAGCCTTCATTTATACATTAACACATATCAATGTTTTCAAAATCAACAAGCTCATTGAATTAACCAAACTCTCTTTTCCCAAGCATAAGGTGGCTCACACCCTATATAACCCAACACTTCAAATTTTTCCCTAATTATTCATGGTTTTAGATTATTTTAACTCTACACTAACTCAATTCCATCATTTCACATCAATTCCTCAATATCTCTAAAATCCACCTAAAAACCCTAACACAAAATTCATGATTAAAGCATCAGTTCTTGATCGAATTCAATTAAGCTTGCATATTCAAGTCTAGGGCCTCTTACCTGGTGGTAAAGTGCGCTTCAATTCCCAACTTCTTTAAAATTGTCAACGCCTCTTCCTTATTCCTCTTGGCCAACCCCTTTATCTCTTTAACTTTCATAACTCTTTTACTTAATCTAGTTAATTTCTTCCTTAGATCAAGTTTCCCCTACTAGGTAACCTTAATCTCATATAAACCTTGCTAATTTTTGTGATTTTCCTCTAAATTAGGTGAAATGAATTGAAAATTTCCTTCCTCCTGTTTTCTCTATTTGCTGTCAATTTTGAGGAGGAAGAAATAGAGTATTTATAGCTCGAACTTTTCATATTTACACATTGACCCCTTATGGTTTTATTGTTTTGTTTTTGCCCCCACTTATTTTGTCTTTTAAAAATTTATGCTTTGCACTCCTTTATCACTTTTAATTTCACCCCTTTTATTTAATTTAATCTAAGTTTCCTCTAAACTAGCCTAACCCTCTTTATCTCCAGGTTTACTTTTTAATATCTCAAAATATTTTAACTAGGGCTTACATGGCGGCTTGATATGAAAAGCCTAGGTGGTTGGTAGCAGATAATATCTAGTAAACTAAGGTGATCAATAGCTATGGTAGTAGTAGATGATGTCTAGTAACCGGTACCTACAAAAAGTCCCTTTTAATGGACGTGAGGACTCTCTGATGGTAAAGTTAATAACTTTGTAGAGAGAAAAATTACAAGGATATTTTAAAGAGATAGACTATAAAAATATATATATTGAAAATCTTAAGCATGAAGAGATTGTGAACCTTATTCTTGAAGGATTCATAGGGTATTTATAACTCACGAGTCTTGTCCTTTTGTGAGGAGGTGAAATATAATTTTACATTTGTGATGTTTTTAGTTGTATTTTACTAAAAAAAAAATAAGTATTAGATCAATATAAAATACTAAAGTACCCGCATGACATCTTAAAAAAATTTATAAGAAAAAATTAAGTTCGGGCGAGTTGTCTAAACCTAATAGAGATTAAAAAAAAAAAAACCATACACAGTACCTGGAGAGAGCAGAAGGAGAGGGGCTCCTCCTCGTGGAGCCGGGCTTCTTCTCTTGGGAGAGCCCATGCAGCAGAAGAGTAGAAGAGTACTATTTCAAACCACACGTTTTTTTCACTGATAGTGATACCTTTTCTGGCTAATGTAAAGCAACTGATGAGAACACTCTCCAGTTCACTGCATGGCTTGGCATGGCTGTGCTACGTATTGAATTAATTAGTTGAATTAGTCATTACTTTTGTTTAGTTGAAATTGTCAAGCAAATAAGTAGCGGGATAAGGATGAGCTGGAAGCATTCCTGGTCTTCAGCTCTAGTACCGGTTTTTCCTAATTCATTGTATTACCGTTGTAATGTGTCCTATTTAGAGGCACAGGTTCTGTGAGAGAGAGGAATCAATAAGAACAATTCTCTCAAATACTCTTCTCTTCTTTTCTTTCTCTAAATCATCTTATCAATGGTATCCGAGCCCTTCCGATTCATGGATACCCGCGGAAAAACTAATGTAGACTTTCGCATGGATGTCACGGAAACTCTTGCTCGACACAATAGCCACTTTGATGAACTGACTCTCAATTTCAGTAGAGTTAATGACGCTCTACAAGGTGTTATGGCAGAGCTGCAAGCACTCAGGATGGCCCAATCCACTCGCAACCATGACAGGGACGACAATCCCTTTGCGACTGGGGCTCATTCACATGATCGGCCCTCCACGTCAGCTCAGTCTCAATTAGAGAGAAGTCACACCACTCTCAAGCTGAACTTCCCAACGTATGCTGGGGAAGGAGACAATCCCACTGGGTGGATATTCAAAGCAGAGCAATATTTTGAATTCCAAAATATTGAGGCTAACCGACGGGTTCAATTGGCATCCTTTCACTTGACAAATGTAGCCCTGCAATGGTATCGGTGGTACACTAAGACCATGGGACAATTGCGATGGCATGAATTTGTCACGGCACTTCTTCATCGTTTTGGACCAACGGATTATGAGGATCCGTCCAAAGCATTATCACGGCTCAAACAAACCACCACTGTTAATGCATACCAGGAGGCCTTTGAAAAACTTTCTCATAAGGTGGATGGTCTCCCCGAAAATTTCTTGGTGGGGTGTTTCATTGCTGGATTAAAGGATGAAATTCGCCTTGATGTACGAGTGAAGCAACCCCGAACACTCTCTGAATCCATTAGCGTGGCTCACCTAATTGAAGAGAGGAACCAGTTTCAGAAGAGAACCAATACTCCGATCAAACAGCTGCCAACAACTTCCTATCAAGCCAGACCTCAACAACCTTCCACGATGGGACTTCTGGGACCCCCACCTAAACCATCTCCGAATGTTGGATCCTACAGTGGACATGTTCGCAGAATTACGGGGCAAGAAGCAAGGGAGCGACGAGAAAAAGGGTTGTGCTTTTATTGTGATGAACGGTATGCACCTGGCCACCGTTATTCTAAACCTCAGTTATTTATTATGGTGGATATGCAGCAATTGGATGAAGAACAGGATGAGGAGATGGAAATTGAGACACCTGAAGAAGCTATTCCTGACATCTCCTTTCATGCGATGACTGGTACTGATCACCCACAGACCTTTCGGGTGACAGGAAGGATCGGGCACACTGGGATTATCATCCTCATCGATGGCGGTAGCACCCACAACTTCATTGACCAGTCCGTGGCAGCCAAGTTGGGACTACGGGTGGTTCGTGGTAGAACATTCAAAGTCACGGTGGGAAACAAGGAGGTGATAGAATGCACGAGAAGATGCCTTGGGTTATCCATCTCAATTCAGGGAATTACAATAAGAGCTGATTTTTTTGTGCTTCCCGTGGCAGCCTGTCAAGCAGTCTTAGGAGTACAATGGTTGAGGACGTTGGGACCAATTGAGACGGACTACAAGACACTCCGTATGTCATTCAAACAGAATGGGAAAATTCATGTATTAACGGGATTGTCCAGCACAGACCTTGCTCTCTTAGGCGAAAAAGAGTTGCTGCAATTTTCAGGCATGGGGTTCTTTGTTCATGAGGTTCCAGAGGAGAATGTAACACAAGCCGCTCCATGGTCACCCGAACTCAAGCAGGTATTGACAGAGTTTTCTCATGTGTTTGAGGAACCGAAGGAGTTGCCCCCTACGCGCAACCACGATCACAGAATTCCTTTATTACCGAATTAGCCCCCAGTTAACACCAGGCTATATCGGTACCCACACTATCAAAAAAATGAAATTGAGAGGCTGGTTAAGGAGTTTCTGCAGTCAGGAATTATTCGCCCAAGTCGGAGTCCTTTTTCATCCCCAGTGTTGCTGATAAAGAAAACGGATGGGTCTTGGCGATTTTGCGTGGACTATCGAGCACTCAACGAAATCACTGTTAAGGACAAATTTCCTATACCGGTAATTGACGAGTTACTTGATGAGTTACATGGCGCAAAGGTATTTTCAAAACTTGACCTGCGCTCCGGGTACCACCAGATCCATGTCCATCCTGAAGATATTCCGAAGACCGCATTTCGCACACATGATGGGCACTACGAGTTTTTGGTCATGCCATTTGGGTTGACAAACGCTCCAGCATCCTTTCAAAGTCTCATGAACGACCTTTTTCGACCTCATTTGAGACGGTTTGTTTTGGTTTTTTTTAATGATATTTTGATATATAGCAGGTCTTGGGAGGATCATTTGCAACACTTGCGGAAGGTGCTACATGTCCTAGCGACCAATAAGCTATATGCCAAGCTGTCAAAATGCCAATTTGGGGTATTGACAGTGGGGTATTTAGGGCATCTTATTTCTGCTGAAGGGGTTGCGGTCGACCCACAGAAGGTTCAAGCCGTCCAGAATTGGCCAGTACCAACATCAGCCAAGAGTGTCCGTGGGTTTTTGGGGCTAGCTGGTTATTACCGAAAGTTTGTGAGAGGCTTTGGGGTGTTAGCTGCTCCTTTAAACAGGCTCCTCTCTAAGGAAGGATTCAGCTGGAACGAGGAGGCTCTTGCTGCCTTTAATCTCTTGAAAAAGGCCCTCATTTCAACCCCGGTTTTGCGTCTGCCAAATTTTGCTGAGCAGTTCGTGGTAGAGTGTGATGCTTGTGGTGATGGGTTAGGTGCCATTTTGACTCAGAACAATCAACCCATAGCATATTACAGTGAAGCTTTAAAAGGTAAGGCGAAATCCTTGTCAACCTATGACAAAGAGATGTTAGCTGTGGTGAAGGCAGTGAGAAGATGGCGAGCTTATCTACTGGGAAGGTCCTTTGTGATCAAAACGGACCATCGCAGTCTCAAGTACCTCTTGGAACAGCGACTCACCACACCGTCGCAAGCTCGGTGGCTACCAAAAATTATGGGGTTTGACTACGAGATCCAGTACCGGAAGGGGAAGGAGAATCAAGGTGCTGATGCGCTTTCGAGGGTGGCAGCACTTCAGTTCAACGCCTTGTCCATGCCGATTGGAAAGTGGTGGGCTGATCTTCAACAGGAGGTTCTCCAGCAGCCTTATTATGCTCAACTGGCTGCCAATCGATCCTTAAAGTGTGTCCAACGAGATGGCGTGTGGATGCAAAAAGGAAAGATCCACTTAAGCCCCACTTCCTTCTTATTACCTGCGGTATTGGCCGATGGCCACTCTTCCCCGGCAGGGGGTCATTTTGGGTACCTCAAGACTCTTACACGCATCTCTTCTAGCTTTTTGTGGTCGGGCATTCGCGGTTCCATCAAGCGATTTATTAGAGATTGTGAGGTGTGTCAAAGGTGTAAGCATGAGACCCTTCGGCCCGCTGGGTTACTTTAGCCTCTTCCGGTGCCTCAGCGGATTTGGACCGATATATCGATGGACTTCATCGAAGGGTTACCTCTATCACAAGGGTACAACGTGATTATGGTGGTGGTGGATCGTCTCTCAAAGTATGCACACTTTATGCCATTACGACATCCATTCACGGCTATAGTAGTGGCAAAATGTTTTATGAATAATGTGGTGAAATTGCACGGGATGCCGCTTTCAATTGTGAGCGATCGCGACAAAATCTTTATTAGCGATTTCTGGAAATCCTTGTTTCGACTGCATGACACAAAATTGTGCTACAGTTCCAGTTATCATCCCCAAACCAACAGACAAACTGAGGTGGTAAATCGGACTCTAGAGCAGTATTTACGCTGTTTCACGTCCGATCAACCAAAAAAATGGATGGAGTGGCTTGCTTGGGCTGAATATGGGTATAATACAGCAGTGCATTCGGCAAGTAAAATCTCCCCTTTTGAAGCAGTCTACGGGATTCCTCCTCCGTCCTTAGTTCCTTATGTTCCAGGCACCATTAAACTGCAGGCTGTGGATGACATTCTAAAGACAAGGGAGGTGATATTACGTGATCTTCGGCGTAACCTGTTGTTGGCCTAAGAGCGCATGAAGACGCACGCTGATCTGCATCGTCGTGAAGTCTCCTTTCAAGTCGGGGATTATGTGTTTTTGAAGCTGCAGCCTTATCGCCAGAAGTCAGTCTCCTTCCGGAGTTCCTTAAAGCTATCCCCAAGATTTTTTGGGCCATTTAGGGTTCTTGCACGGGTAGGGGCTGTGGCTTACAAATTAGACCTGCCTGCAGACGCAAGGATCCATAATGTGTTTCATGTGAGTTTGCTCAAAAAGAAGTGGGGACCTGTTGTGGAAGATACGGTGGTAACATTGCCACCAATTTCAGCTGAGGAAGTTTTGTTACCAGAACCAGAGGCCATCTTAGACCGGCGGGTGATTCAGAAAGGGAAATATCGTCCAAAAACAGAAATTCTGGTTCAATGGAAAGGAGCTCTTCCTGAGGACGCATCATGGGAGAACTTATGGCGATTTACCAAGACTTATCCCCAATTCAACCTTGCGGACAAGGCTGTTCGAAGGGGGATAGATTGATGAGAACACTCTCCAGTTCACTGCATGGCTTGGCATGGCTGTGCTACGTATTGAATTAATTAGTTGAATTAGTCATTACTTTTGTTTAGTTGAAATTGTCAAGCAAATAAGTAGCGGGATAAGGATGAGCTGGAAGCATTCCTGGTCTTCAGCTCTAGTACCGGTTTTTCCTAATTCATTGTATTACCGTTGTAATGTGTCCTATTTAGAGGCACAGGTTCTGTGAGAGAGAGGAATCAATAAGAACAATTCTCTCAAATACTCTTCTCTTCTTTTCTTTCTCTAAATCATCTTATCAGCAACCTTGTTTTATGATTTATAAGTAAATTTACAACAAGAGAATCAATTTCTGCAAGTTGTCACTGCAATTTCATACACCCAAAAACTCTTTCCATGTCTTATAATGTAAGAAAATTTACTGTGGGAGCATCAGCTAGCCCGCTTCAACTATATATATTGCCTTGTATGCAGCAGCTGCAGCCCAGTTATTTTTGCGTATCAGTCAGGTAGATAGCTGGAGTGGAAAAGAGTTCAGGATTGTGGATAATCTCTGGATCATAAACTTATTTTGTTCAGGCAGAGTGATCTCTTTTTAGACTTGTAAAGATCGACTTTGAAGAGGTTATGGTCCCAGCGACCCCAAGAAGTAGCCCAAATGCAAGAAGGGTCGCATTTAGGATCAGGGAAAACTTAGATAATTGAGCCGATGAAATCTTGATATAGAAGGCACAGGGGAAAACTATGGAAATGCTGAAACTCACAAGGGAGCCTGTAAGGCTGAGGACATGCTCAAAATATGGAACGGAAAGTGCTATAGCTAGTATTATTAGTAGCAGGAATGAGCCCACAGCGCCTCTTATGATTGTCTTGGTCCTGGAACTAAAAGAACCAGGAAGGCTGTGTTCTATCTGGACAGAGAAGGGCGCAAACTCAAGGGCATATTTGGTCATGGGTGTTATCGCGGTTGCCCATAGTGCAATCTTTGTAATGATATGATGTCGAGGCATGCTTAGGGTTATTTGAGAGCTTACTTCAGGGCCGAATAATTTGGCTCCCGTGAATGCTAATGATGTGTAAAGTGCTATCACGGAAGCGAAGCTCACTATAGACACCTGGAAGTGGAAATTATGGGTGAGCAAAATATTCTCAAACATATCACATCATAGAAAACATAATATTCATGAAGTTTACTTCGAAAGAAGAAGAAAGGGAGCAAATCAAGTACTGTAGTTTGACCTGAGAAGAAAACAATCGGAAGTGATCGATGATACCTTGGTAAACTTAGATGGATCGTTCATGGATTTATACAAGTTGGGAAACACGATGTGGCCAGCATAACTGAAGATGTAAAGGCCAGATATGGCAGGAATCTTATGGAGGTGGAGAACAGGTATACTATGATTAGCTTTCACAACTTGGAAGATGGCAATGTATGCCACAGAAGTGAAAATGATAATGGACATGAGAATGCCCCCGGATGAAAGGAAAGATATGGAAGAGAGATCTGTCAGCCACATACTAGGAAGTGCTATCAGCACCCCGATCATGGTTAGTAACTGAGATGTATATAATTTGGTCCATATTAGTAGCCTAAGTTGTGTCCCTGCAAATACTGTTATAAGGTTGTCATGCAGTGATATGGTATAGGATACGAGGGTCATGAAAATCTCCACGTCAATGAAGGTCGAAGCCAAAACTCTTCCTCTGGAGCCAAATGCATGCTGTCCAATATCAGCATAGCTCCTTGATCTGGGACTCTTTTCAAGGCATTTTCCAAGCAGAAGGGATGTATATGCACATATTACACCTATTCCAACCAGCAATAATGCAGAAGCCCATCCTCCATTTTCTAAAGCATATGGAGCAGATAACTGCCCAAGCCCTGTGACAGGAAAAAAGAAAAAACCCTAACTTCCTGCACCTTCATATATAGTAAGAAGATGGAATCAAGAAATTTGAAAGTCTTACCTATGAGCATTCCAATCATGTTGATGACAGAATGCGCAAAGGAACTATTAGCCTCGGTATGATCCTCAACATCTGCTTCATTTACAACACTCTTTAAATCTTGGGTGCTGTGATCACACATGCACCCTTTATTCTCTACACAAGCATCGCAGCCCATGCACTGCAGAGCCAGTTTCTCACCATGAACTGTCTCAGTCTCAACTTGAATACTCTGACGATGGAGACTGTCTGCTTCTGGGCAGGGTAATTTCCCAATGGACTTCTGTATCTGGTTCCACATGATAAACTCTTCAACACCCAAATTTGGCAAACAGAACTAGTTGAAAAAATTGGTATGTAGCCTTAACTGTAACTGATGTAAACGGATGCAAGAAATGAATATGAACTATAGTTTGTAAGACCCCATCTTTGGTATATATCCCAGAAAGAAATATCTGGTTGACGATGCAGAAGAAGTTGTAGAGTGGGTATAATATTTATAGCAGAAGATGGATACACGTAGTATTATCACACCTGATTCAAAAGTCTACTCATCAGCACAAGGCCCGAATTATAAATTGACTGGGTTGATAATAATCCATTAAAATTAAAAAAAAAAATTAAAATGATATTACTCTGAAATCTTTTAAAAATAAAATACTCCAGATTGATTTTTCTTAACACTTAGCTTGGTCAGGAGATCAGATGAACAAGTCACGAATCAATAAATCAGGAAAGGTTTCATGACTATGATTTTTCCTATGATTACTATTTGTAAGAATCTTACCATAGTACGTATGTGATTGGATTTGCAGGTGGTCTCCATCAAGTCGGTGCTAGCTACTGATCATGGGGAATTTACAGAGGAGTTGGCAAATGGAACATGTTGCTTTCACTAGAATGCGCAAAGACACTAGAGCACAAAATGGAAAGCATTGTTATAACTTTCAATAAGAATTCATTTATCTATAAGCATGATGATTTAGGTCTAAAACATGTATAAATAGGATTGTATAGCTTGTTTTTCAATAAATTTAATGATATTTAGAGTTTATTAAATCAGAATTATCTATAATTTAGCTGTAATTTTAAAATTTATGAAACCTTAGTTTTTTTCCACTGTATACTACATCAACTAAGCATGAATATGACCATGTAAGCTACCAAATTAATGGTCATGGTTCAGCAATTATCATACAGTATTACATCAATATATTATTCATAATAATTCGATGCAAAATTAATTAATTAGGTTTCCCATTATCTTGGAATGGAGATGGCTACGTTGGTTGATCAGAATTCGATCCTTCGCTCTTATTCCCATGATATGCTTTAATCTCTGGAGTATCTCTATGGGAATTTCTATATGTAGTTTCTGGGGCCGGGAAGTATCGATGCGAAACGAACAAGAACATCACCACCAAAATTGTGAAATGACCTCTGCTAGCTGCCTTACGGGAAAGGAGGATACTGGTGCGAAACAGACATTGCCCTGTACTATCTAAGAAGCAATATTAATTTATGTGCCATTTATTAACCAAAATATAATATTGCACTCATTTATTTAGCATAATGCATCAGATTTCATGAAAGGTCAAAAGTTAGATATGCTTGAACAAGAAGAATACCAGTATAAATAATTTTCTAAAATCACTGCGTATCTTAACCCACATGCAAGTGTGCGATTTCAATATATATATATATATATATATATATTAAAATACCATATATAAATTTTAAAACCAAGAAATAAAAGAAAGATTAAAATTGAAAAAAATAGCTAAATTTTACATGGATATGTATATTATAGTTTTTAGACTCGATTTAAGAACTAACTTGTAAAAGTATCTAGATCATCTTGTGAGTAATTAGTTTAATTGCGTCAATTATTTTTATTAAACTGACATTATTTTTTTACGTTTGATTTTTGAAGAAAAACGAATCCATCTATCTGAGACCTTGTGTTGTAGACAGATTCCTTGGACAGCCAGTACCACCCTAGAATTCTACCCAAAAACTGACGCAAAGTAGAAAGAATAAATATATTCTTCTTTTCTATTTTCTTTATTTATTTTTGCCAATATTTTATATCTAACAATTGCTATCTGGAAGAAGAATCAAATAAATCATCAAGTAGTGTACGTTGCTTGCGATAAAAGTCAGTCCATTGACGTTTGATATTCCAATGACGTTTGATATTCCTAATTTATATCCACTTAACCAAACTCTTTATATCAAAGCAATAAATTGTTTGATTGAGTTTATTTGTATTTAATTAAATTCAATATTTCAAATTCAGGGAATCAATTACAAAATACAGCCAAAATATATTTACCATAGATAAGGACAACTCAAATAAATGACATGTCTAAAAGTATCTTGAAAAATAAAAAAAAAAGTTTGACTAAAACCAATTTCAAAACTGCATCTTTTTTTAAAAATATTAAAACAATAATATATTAGATTAACTCATGTCAACTCAAATTAACATGTAAAATATGTGATCTATATCATGAGACCGTGATAACTTTATAGAAAGTAAATCAAACAACATATTGAAACTCAATTCTTAATTAACTCAATGTTGAAGAATAAAATTGAAAAAAAAAATCAATTACAAAAGAATATGAAAACCTGAGTCAACCTGAGTTAACTTGTCAAGTCTTGATCATAAGATAAGGATAACCCAATAGAAAGCAAATCAAAATAAATTATGAAGTTCGATTCCTAATCAATCCAATATTGAATGATAAAATTAAAAAAAATCAATAAAAAAATAAAAAACTTAAATCAGCTCGGTTTAACCTGGCAAACCCTTAACTTAGGTAATGAGACTAGGATAATCTTCTAAAAAGTAAGTTGAAACAAATTATGAAACTTAATTTTCAATAAACTCAAATGGTGAAGGATAATATTGAAAAAAAAACAATTACAAAAAAGGACCAGAAAAAACT
>Ga0325402_1003304_pt1 | contig 14517 bp, 10 predicted proteins | sample PopdelMetagenome_22_FD_207212 | JGI IMG/M metagenome (GOLD analysis project Ga0325402, IMG submission 207212) | Populus deltoides microbial communities from Bellville, Georgia, United States - Xylem-PdKOR-R3 | ecosystem: Host-associated > Plants > Phyllosphere > Stem > Wood/Secondary xylem... | reverse complement strand
CAAAAATGGACAGTAATAGTTGGACAGTAACAGTCCAAGTGTTTTCTGATGAGTGATTTTGACTATCTTAGAGGCACAACTGGATTCTCCTCAAAACATAGAACTTATAGCCTCATGTCTTACCTTTTCAACGTCATAAATTTCACTTGAATTAAAGTTCTATAACTCCAAATATAGTTAAAATTCTGAGGAGAAGTCAGACAGTAGCAGTTCAAAAATGGATAGTAACAGTTGGACAGTAACAGTCCAGGTGTTTTCTGATGAGTGATTTTGACTATCTTAAAGGCAGAACTGGGTTCTCCTCAAAACATAAAACTTGTAGCCTCATGTCTTACCTTTCCAACGCCATAAATGTTTATTGAATCGTAGTTCTAGAACTCTAGATATAGTTAAAAATCTGAGGAGAGGTCAGACAGCAATAGTTCAAAAATGGACAGTAACAGTTGGACAGTAACAGTCCAAGTGTTTTCTGATGAATGATTTTGACTATCTTAGAGGTAAAACTGGGTTCTTCTTAAAACATATAACTTGTAGCCTCATGTCTTACCTTTCCAACGCCATAAATTTCACTTGAATCGGAGTTCTATAACTCGAGATATAGTTACAAATCTAAGGAGAGGTGAGACAGTAACAGTTCAAAAATGGACAGTAACAGTTGGACAGTAACGGTCCAAGTGTTTGTTAATGAGCAATTTTGACTATCTTAGAGGTAGAACTGGGTTCTTCTCAAAACATAGAACTTGTAGCCTCATATCTTACCTTTCCAACGCCATAAATTTTTCTTGAATCGTAGTTCTATAACTCCAGATATAGTTAAAAATCTGAGGAGAGGCAGACAGTAACAATTCAAAAATAGACAGTAATAGTTGGACAGTAACAGTCGAAGTGTTTTCTGATGAATGATTTTGACTATCTTAGAGGCAGAACTGGGTTCTTCTCAAAACATATAACTTATAGCCTCATGTCTTACCTTTCCAACGCCATAAATTGCATTTGAATTGGAGTTCTATAAGTCTAGATATATTTAAAAATCTGAGGAGAGATCAGACAGTAACAATTCAAAAATGGACAGTAACAGTTGGACAGTAACAATCCAAGTGTTTGTTAATGAGCAATTTTGACTATCTTAAAGGCAGAACTGGGTTCTTCTCAAAACATAGAACTTGTAGCTTCATGTTTTACCTTTCCAACGCCATAAATTTTGCTTGAATCGGAGTTCTATAACTCTAGATATAGTTAAAAATCTGAGGAGAGGTCAGACAGTAACAGCTGGACAGTGATAGTCCAAATATAAAGAAAGGAATGATAACTAGGATTGAACAAAAAACGACAGTAATAATGATTGAAATGAGAAAAACATAAAGTACTAAGAAATTACTGAAAGAAAGACTTATTGGTTGGTGATATGGTTATTATAAAACATATCCTTCAGTGAGGTAAATTTATGAGATAAACCTGTGATTTGCCAGGAGGGACCACAGACGTGGTGCAGCAGCAGCAGCAAGGGAGCACGAGTAGAGCTTCTATTGCAGGTAGGTGATTCACACCTATGCTTTCTAGTTAAATTCCATGATTTAATATATTATTGATGTGAAATGTGAATTACTGGATGTATGTGTATTCAAGATGAAAAGTTGTTATGGGAATTGCCAACTAATGAAATTATCACTGACAAAGGAAATATGAGAAGTGTGATTTGAGGCATAAACTAGCATACATTGAGTGTATGTTAGGATCCCGGGTAAGGGGATCACCACGAATGGACTAGCATACATTTAGTGTATGTTAGGATCCCAAGTAAAGGGGATCACCATGTATTGGCCAGCATACATTTAGTGTATGTTAGGATCCCGGTAAAGGGATCGCCTTATATCGACTCCTATGGGGTAGTGATGACAATACCAGTGAAATTTGTATCGGTAATGTGATAAGCAAAAGTAATCACGTTGATATTATAAGGCCTGGAATGAAGGTTGATAGTGGCAGAGGGAACGGTTATTAATAGTTTGAATAAGGAAGAGATTTTAATAAATAAAAAAAACTAGAAGGGAGAAGTAAATGAAATATGAATGCATGTTATCCTGTTGAAATTATTAGATATTTATATTGTTATATTTATTGTGATATTCACCCTGCAATAATATGTATTTTGTTTCAGGATCATCGCATGCACAGCAGGAGTAGATCCTAGCTTATGTTCCCTTCTTGAAATCTAGGTTCTAGGGAGTATACCCTTATATTTTGTAAACATGAAAATGTTTGTATAACTTAATTTGTATAATAAATGTTTAAACTTGATTGGATGAATTTAACGTTGTAGTTCATATAACCATATTTCATGTCTATGTATTTATATTCATTTAATTATCCATCCATAATGATATTTTTGTTATATAATGCATATCATAAATATTATGGTTGATAGGTGTGGGTATAATTGTGGAATTGAAACCTAGGATGATTGGGTCGGGAATTAAGTTATGAGATGCGAACTGTTAGAAGTGTAAACAGGTTACATGTCGGTAACTTGGGACCTTCCGGTATAGGGGAACTCCGTTGAAATTCCAGTAGATGTCAATACGAAGACCATGAATATATATATACAAAAAAAAAATTAACTACTCTATTTTTCTATTGACATGAGATTGTTGTTTTATCCCATAAATGGGGGATGTTACATTTAAACTCATCGAAGCTTCAGCCGCGTTAATCTGACTTCTTAAGGCACTTTGTAATTGTTTCACCTGAACTCTCATCATTGGACCATTTGAATGCCCATACGCATTAGAATCAATCCCTTATGTGTTAGAATCATGATGCATATCATCACTCTCGGGTTGAAAGTGATTTATCCTTAAATCAAAATTGTCAACATCTTCTAAGTAAGGTGACAAGTCTTTTACATTAAAAGTAGTTGAAACATTGTACTCTCTAAGAAGGTTAACAATGTAAGCATTATCATTCACCCCTTCGATAACCTAAAATGGTCAATCAACTATCAACATCAATTTGGACTTTTGCTTGCTTCGAAATCTACCTTTGCTAAGATGAATCCAAATAACATCTCCTGAATCAAATCTGACTATTTTCTGCCTTTTATTAGCATCTTTGTCATACATTATTGTCTTCTCCTTAATATGTGATTGAATTTGTTCTTAGAGTTTTTTCATCATTTTTTCCTTCTTAATTCCAGCCATAGAAGTCATCTCATTAATTAGAATAGACACCAAATCAATAGAAACGCAAAGATTAAAACTATACACAACTTCAAATGGTGAAAATCTCATAGCTCCATACATATTATGATTATAAGTAAACTCCACAATAGGAAACACAAGTGTCCCAATTCTTTAAATTTTTACTTATAATAGCTTGCAATAAATAAGAGTTTAATTCATTACCTCAATTTGTTTATTGGTTTGTGGATGACATGTCGTATTGAATAGTAGTTTCATTTCAAGCTTCCTTTAAAGAATCTTCCAAAAATGTCTTAGGAACATTGCATCATGATCAGATACAATATTTTTAGAGACTATGCAAACATACAACTTCTCTAAATAACAAATCAGCAATATTTACAACATCGTTAGTCTTGTGGTAAGGTATAAAATGTGACATTTTAAAGAATCGATCAACCACATCCATAACTGAATCCTTTCCCGTTGTGTTCTAGGAAATCCAAATACAAAATCTATGTTATTATCCATCTATGGCTACTTCGGAATAGGCAATGGCAAATACAACCCTTATAAATTCTCTTTTCCCTTAGCCTTCTTGCACAAAACACAAAACACAAATGGCAAATCACCTCGTAAACATCCTTGAACATATTAGGCCAAAAGAAATGTTCTTTCATCATAATCTAATGATAATCACTCATCAAATCATTCTTAGAAAATAATGCAACACCATACAACTCATCAAACAAGTCATCAAGTCTAGGTATAGGAAATCGATACTTAAATGCTATCTTATTAATTGCACAGTTATCCATACATATCTGCATGGTACCATCCTTCTTTAGCTTAAGCAAGGTAAGCACGAAACGTGAACAAAGTGACTCGCATGTAGCCCTTCTTTAATAGCTCACCAACCTGCCTTTGAATTGTTTTTTACCTTATCTCGTTTACACCTATAGGATGGTTGGTTAGGAAGTGAAACTCTCAACACTAATTCAATTTGATGCCTAATCCCATGAATAAATGGTAAACCCTTAGGTAACTCTTCTGGAAACACATTTGAAAACTCCTCAAGCAACTTTATAATGGTTTTGCCCATACCATGAAAATAACTCCAATCAAAGCTAATGCTTGCTCGATGTCTCCCTGCTTGGCTAACATAAGCCATTTATCGGATTTCACCTCTTTTTGTTGACTTCATAGTTGATCCTCTCTAACTTGTTGAGAACTCAATGGCAACAAATTCACTTTCTTTCTATTTAACATAAATAAGTGTTCTTCCATCCATTATAGGTCATATCTTTATCAAATTGCCTCGGGCGCCATAATAAAACATGGCTAGCTGACAACAGAGTCGTATCACAAAACCTCGTCATGATAGGTTTTGATGGACAAAGGCACATGAACCTGTTTTGTCACCCGAATCTCCTTATTCTTGTTAAGCCACCATAAATTATATGGTATGGGATGTGGAACAATAGTTAAACCCAATTTCTCCACTAAAGTAATGGATGCAATGTTAGTGTAACTTTCATTGTCAATAATCATTCCATACATCTTATCCCAAATTTGACATCTCGTATGAAAGATGTTCTCATATTGTTCTTTATTAACATCAACTTGTGCATTCAAAATCCATTGTACCACTAACAAATCCCCTTATGCTAGCTCAAAATCTTCTTCTTGCTTGTCCTCTCCTATCTCATCCTCAAGTTCAGTTTCGACTTCATCACCACTAACTAACTCCCTATGTTTCTCATGCACCACTATAACTCTCTTGTTCGAACATTTATAAGCAATATACCCATGCCCTAATAATTTGAAACACTTATTGTCCTTCGACCTCTTAGGATGTTAAGGTCCAGTCACCTTTTCTTTACCTTTTATAGAGTCTGAACTTGTACTCCCCTTACTAAACCTCACTTTCTCATTTAATTTAGATGCATTCCATATTAATGAAGATGTGAAAATAGATTTTGAAGCATTTAGTGCTATTATCCCAGCTCAAAAACTCCTTTTCTTTTATTGTCTCTCTACCCTCATCGCAAGTTTTATCACATTCTCAAGGAAGATATATGGTTGCAACTCAATAACATTAGTAATATCCTCATCAACTCACCAATAAACCCAGCTATGGTCTGCTATTGGGTTTCTATCAATTCACAATGTATCATTAGTAGCTCAAACCTCATCATATACTCCTCTACACTTAAAGAACCATGTCGTAATGTCTAAAGTTTTATGTATAACTCCTGTTTATAGTAATCATGTACAAACTTCTTTGTCGCCCTTTTCAAAGTCTTCTAAATGATTTTATCCTCTTTTTTATCCATTCTTCTCTGAATTTTCAAGTTCTCCCACCATAACAAAGCATAATCAGTAAACTCCAATGCAACCACTTTACACTTCTTTTTGTCAGTATACTCATATCAATCAAACGCCTTCTCAACCTTCTAAACCCATTCCAGAACTCCTCAAGTTAACTACTACCTCTAAATGATGAAGCTTTAAGTTTAATTCCATTAGGAAAGTGATTATTTTGTCTTTTTAATCTACCCTTTTTGTTAGCCTTACATCCCTATTCGACTCCAATTCAGCCTTTACGACAACATTTCATTGCATCTTATGATCTTTTATTAGTTGGGGTTACAAATTGTTCCTTTGTATTATTTGTATAAAGACATTTATCTAATCAATCATTTTCATCATTTCTTTCTAAATCTCGTTATGAGATCATTGCACTTGTTCCAAACTGATTCCCATCAAAACTTTATCTCTTTCTTCAACCATTGTATATCAATTTCTCATAATTCACACACAAATCTAAACAACAATGTTTTTCAACTCATATCACAAATTCAATAAAGAATACGAACAGCCACCACAATCAGCAAGGAAACACTCGTTCCAATCCAAATCCAAGTCAAAGAAAATAATTTGTTTCAGTCCACAATCCTTGATATTTCTAATCTCAAATCAACCATATACAAAGTCCCAAATCAGTTCTGAAACCTTGGCTATAACACCAAGATGATATGCCTAAGCTTTGTAACCCGAATAAACTAGTAATTTGATATGAAGATGAAGAAACGTAGGTTCGGTTATACAATTTTTTTTCTTATAGTGTTTAGGCAGGAAATTACATGATTTGTAATGGAAATGAGGGATAAAGTCTGAATGAAACTCTTTGATAAGTCAACGACGCCACACAAGAATTCCTATCAGGATAAAGACGTCATACTCTTTATGATTAAGGGTGATAAGTCTGAATTGTTCTTCAACCATTCTTGAAAATGGAGAACAAGGTAGAAAATTCTCTAAATAAGAAGTTGAAAAGTTTTATATCATTTAAAAAGTGTCTAATATTTGGTTTGAAATATCATTATATTTTTGGAACAACCTTCCAAGTTCAGAAAATATCAAAATGATATAATTGAGACACAAATAAATAACTTTGTTCAAAAAACTAGAAAAGTAATAACAAACATTTTTTTACTTCTAGAATACACAGACACAAAAAATAAAACAGCAATAACTTTTCGTATAAAAGTCCAATGCATACAAGGTTGGATAAAATGGAAAGATGACATTCTGAACTTGAAAATCATATAAAATAAATATGCTTATTTTCTAATGCAATAAAAAGATGAAAATTCAAGCTCAAATTTATCCACAGACTGACTGGTAAACCCAAACTCTCCAAAACTTTCAAATCATGACACAAGACTTATTTGAAAACAAAAAATATATATTTGAACCATTTTCATTCAGTTTACAAGTCTTTAAACTCATCGAAGCTTCAATCGCGCTAATCTAACTTGTTAAGGCACTTTTTAGTTATTTCGCCTGAGCTCTCATCAATGGATCATCTGAGTGCCCATACGCATTAGAATCAACCTCTTTCATGTTAGAATTATGATGCATATCACTCTCATCATCATCAAATTGAACTTTCAGGAATAAAAGTCCAAAATCAGATGTTTATAAACTCAATTAAATTTCATTGAAGGTTGAACTGAATTTATAGAGGGTTTAATTACAAGAACAAATGTTTTTAAGTCAATTTAGGCTTTATTGAGAAGAAATTAAAGTTCAGGGATCCAATTACAATTTACTCGGGGGCTTGATTACAAAATTGAAAAAACATTCAAGGACCAAATCAAAAATATTCATTTAAATTTGGAAACGGTGCCATTTCCTTGAACACTATTCACCATCTTCTTCATAAGACGTTTCATGTAGTAAAGGCCGAGATACGTTACATCAACAAAAGTGCTAATTTGCTTCAGTTATGGGCATATTTCTCAGCTGTCATCTCTCTACATGCTATTATCAAGCCGGCTGTTACCAGCATAAGGTCGTCTCTGGTCTATAAAAGCAGAAGAAAAGATAGTACAGAAATGGGGGGCGAAAAAAATACAGAGAGGCGAACAAAGCAGCACGAGAGGGAGACATAAACGAGCAGAAGGAAAGAATGTAAACAGAGGAAATCGTTGAGACCAGAACCCGCATTGCCATCGTCTTCATCATTTCAAAAACCAGAGACGAAGAAGAAGAGAGATGAAGAAGAAGAAGAGTGTAGACAAGAATTGAACGAAAAGAAGAATAAAAAACGAAAACAGTAGCAGAAGGAAAGAAAGAAACGTCACCCGATCAGAGCACTGATCACCCTCAACTTCGTCTTCATCTTCAGGCAGCAGCTCCAGTATCCGGGATTAAGCAGACGAACTGAAAAAAAAAAACACAAATACCAGTAGCAAGGAAAAGCAAAAGAAGAGGAAAAACCAGAGGAAAAGCAAACGAAAAGGGGAAGATAAAGGTCCAAAGCATGTTGTTGCCTTCGTCTTGCTTCCAGGTAAACTTCTCCAGCTTTGCAAGATAATGCACAAACACTGTGCACTTGTGTATTTGGTATTGCGGTAGCTGTTGTGGTTATGGTTTGAAAAAAGTTGTTTTATAAAAAGTACTTTTAGTTGAGGCTGATTTGAAAAAATAGATGTTTGGTTAAAACTGTGGTTGAAATTGAAGTTGAACAAAAAGTAGTTTAATGTGTTTGGTTAAGAATGCTTTTGAAATTAAGGTTATAAAATAATTTTAAAAAATATATTAATATTGATGGTTTTTAATTTAAATATTGTAGATTTAACTATTGCTATTACATCATGAAATAAATAATACTTTATATAAAATATTTTTTATTGTTTGATTAAACTATCAACAATTCCATCACTTATAAAATACATCCGACAAGGACTATAATTTTCACAAATTTCTTAAGAGCGCAACAATATCAGATAAAATATAATCACGAATAAAACACAATTAAAAATTAAAAAAAAAAAATTTTGCTGGGTTGGACCCAGTTCAATGCATTTTTAGCTTTGAACCGGACCCGGTCTGGCTGAAACAATGAAGAATGTCTCCACTGTTCACGTGAACAGTGTAGCCATGCTCTACTGTTCATGGGTTTCTCAGCACAAGAAGCAGTAAAGAACTGCTTCTTGCAAACCTGTGGCACACCCACAGTTGATGGTGGGCCCTACTAGTAAGAAATTACTTTTCTTGCATTACCAAACAATAATACTTATGGCTGCGAGTGAACCTCACCCGCAACCACAATACCAAACGACATCTTAATTACATGGTGGCTGTAGCAAGCGTGCATGAATTGTTCACGCACGCTTGCGGGTAGAAGACAACCAGGTCACTAATTTAGGCCAGTGACTCGGCTAGGCCTGCTGGGTCCAGCCCAGCCACATAGGCCTAGCATGAAGAAAAAAAAAGGGAAATTTTCTTCAAAAATTATTTCAAAAAAAATATGTGATTTTCCCGTGTATTTTTCTACTGAATTTTGCTTAGTATTGATTTGTATTTTTATACCGTAAAGATATAAATCCAGTATTAAAATACCCAGTATTCGTCAAAACATTGAAAAATTAAAAAAAAATGTTTTGTTTTCAAGCATACGGCTCATTATATCAAAGAAAAAAAAATCATATCATATTTTCATATAACAAAAATTCAAAAATATGTATTATCATGCATTTTGGCTTTAATAACCAGTTTATTAAAGTCATAAGAACTTGACCAATATTTCAAAAATTTTAAAAAGATTATTTCTTTTCTTTTAGTATCTAGGGTTACGACCTTATATGTAAGATGTATTCCGGATATTAAATTCTTTTATTGACGTTAGAACAGTTAGGTTTTACCCGATAAGATAAGGATCTCTTTACCGAGGACTTTTCTTAAACCATAAACGGACCAACAACTAGAAAACACGACAAGATCTTAGATTTTATCAGACAATAAAACAATGCAGCTTACCTTAGGTAGGGTGTATTTGGGATGCTAATACTTTCTATTTACACAATCAGTCCCCGTATCTGATCTTTGAGACCAGTTAAAGTTCCTAGGACCAAAATATTAGGTGGCGACTCCCACTTCATTTTCCCACAAATAAAAGACAAGAATTTCTTGTCTCTCTATTTTTTCTGATTTTTCTAGGATACCAACATTCTAGGATTTGAGAGTGGATTTTTTTCATTGTGACGCCGCACACGTGCGACACCCCTCGAAACTTTATCTCTTTCTTCAGCTATTGTATATCAATTTCTCATAATTCACACACAAATCTAAACAACAATGACTTTCAACTCATATCACAAATTCAATAAAGAATACAAATGACCACGACAATTAGTAAGGGAAAACTTGTTCAAATCCAAATCCAAGTCAAAGAAAATAATTTGTTTCAGTCCACAATCCTTGATATTTGTAATCTCAAGTCAACCATATACAAAGTCCCAAATCAATTTTGAAACCTTGACTATGATACCAAGATGATATGCCTAAGCTTCGTAACCCGAACAAACTAGTAATTTGATATGAAGATGAAGAAAAGTAGGTTTGGTTATACAATTTTTTTTCTTATAGTATTTAGGCTGGAAATTACATGATTTATAATGGAAATGAGGGATAAAGTCTTAATGAAACTCTTTGATAAGTTAAAGACGCCACAAAAGAATTCCTATCAAGATAAAGACGTCATACTCTTTGTAATTAAGAGTGATAAGTCTGAATTGTTCTTCAACCAATCCTTGAAATGGAGAACCAGGAAGAAAATTCTCTAAATAAAAAGTTGAAAAGTTTTACATCATTTAAAAAGTGCCTAATATTTGGTCTAAAATATCATTATATATTTGGAACTACCCTCTAAGTCTAGAAAATATCAAAATGATATAATTGAGACCCAAATAAATAACTTTGTTAAAATAACTAGAAAAATAATAAGTATATAACATTTTTTACTTGTAGAATACATACATGCACACAAAATAAAACAACAATAACTTTTCATACAAAAATCCAGTGCATGCATGGTTGGAAAAAATAAAAAGATGGCATTCTGAACTTGAAAATCATATAGAATACGCTTATTTTCCGATGCAATAAAATGGTGAAAAATCAAGCTCAAATTTATCCACAGACTAATTGGTAAACCCAAACTCTCCAAAACTCTCAAATCATGACATAAACCTTATTTGAAAACAAAACAAATATATTTAAACTATTTTCATTCATTTTACAAGCCTTCAAACTTATCAAAGCTTCAATCGCGCTAATCTAACTTGTTAGGCACTTTTTAGTTATTTTGCCTGAACTATCATCATTGGATCATCTAAGTGACCATACGCATTAGAATCAACCTCTTCCATGTAAGAATCATGATGCATATCACTCCCATCATCATCATCTCAATTCTTATATCAATCAAGATCCTCCTAGAGCTACTAAAATTGCCTTATCATTTCATCCATTTTAAGAGCATGAATGTCTTTATGAAATTCTTAAACATGATATCCATGAATAGCCATGGTTGTAAATCTTAAGCTGTGATACCAACTTGACATTGGGATGATACATATAGAGATATAACAATACAAATTCACTCACCACTTTAGAGATATAAAGTTAAGGGATAAAATTTCACCACTCAAAATGAGATATATAACCGAATAGGGCATCAAAAGGTCAAGTCAAAGAGTTTTTCAATTCAATTTCTTCAAAAAAATGTTTAATACAAGTTTGAATGATCATTATATACTTGGAATAACTCTTCAAATTTAGGGATAAACCAAAATGACATAATTAAGACCAAAGTAAATTATTTTTTATAAAAAATAGATAAATAATAACTAAGACACGTTTTTTACTTATTAAAAACCCAGACACATATAAAGTTTCAAAACTAAAATAGCCATAACTTATTGTATAGAACTCTAATGCATACATGGTTGGATAATCTAAAAATATCACATTCCAAAATTTAAGATCACATAAGATAAACTTGTTTTTATCATTTAATGAAGAGAGGAGAATTCAAGCTTAAAGTTAGCTCACAGGTAAGACTATTAGAGCATCTCCAATGGGAAATGCTATATTAAAGAGCCAAATGAAGAAAATAGCTTCTTAAATAGTGTAAATATAGCCTTTTAGATTATGTGCATTCCAATGGTAAAAAACTATTTAGAAAAGCCAATTATATTTTAATATATTTCATTTTAAATTAATTTTAATATAATTATATAACTAATTTAGATATTTTATATATAATATAATTATGATGTTTTAATTATATAATTAATATGAGTAATTTATAAAAGTAATATAAAATTTATGAAGTAATATGAAAGTTAAAAGACATAATTTAAAATTAAATTTAAAATTTATTTTTATGAATATTTTTAATTTTCAGTTTTATATGTTATTGTTAAAAATTTAATTTTTTAAAAGTAAATTCAAATTCAAACTTTGAAAAAATGACCGCTAACATTTTAAATTTTAAATTTTAAAATTTCAAATTTTAAAAAAGTAACCGCCAACATTTTAAATTTTAAAATTTTAAATTTTGATAAAATTACCGCCAACATTCTAAGATTTTACAATTTGAAAAAAAAATCCATCTATAAATATTCTCATATACCTTAACATTTTTTCTCGTCATTTTCTTCTCTCCAATCTTTGTTATATTTCATTAAAATTCATCATGAATCATTCTAATTTTAATTTTTATGATGCTTTTGATTTTGATGATGACATTCCTGTGTTTGCTTTTCAAGTTGCTACTGCTGTGGTTGCTGAAGAAGAATTGAATAATCAAGGGCGGAGAACAGGGTATCGTGGCTCTATTCCTGGTCACAATATTGTCAATCGTAATAGAAAGAAAGGTGAGTTAAGGTTATATAATGATTATTTTGTAGAAAATCCTAAATTCACTGAAAGTCAATTTCGAAGAAGATTTATGATGAGTCGTCGTCTTTTTCTTCGGATCGCAAATGCAGTGGAAGCTCATAATTCATATTTCAAACAAAGGACATATGCTTTTGGTGTTCGAGGTTTATCTTGCCTTCAAAAAGTAACTGCAACTCACAGAATACTTGCATATGGTATTCCTGCAGATCTTACTGATGAATATCTTTGAATTGAAGAAACTACTATGATAGAAAGTCTTAGAGTTTTCATCAAAGCAATCGTAGAAGTTTTTTGTGATTGGTATCTAAGGGCACCAAACGAGACCGATATTTGTTGATTATTATCAATTGGAGAGCAGCGTGGATTTTCAGGGATGTTAGGGAGCATTGATTGTATGCATTGAAAATGGGAGAAATGCTCAATTGCATGGCATGGGATGTATATTGGTCATTGTCGTGAACCAACTATAATTCTAAAGGCGGTGGCTTCACAAGATCTTTGACTATGGCATGCCTTTTTTGGAATGCCTGGATCATTAAATAATATTAATGTTCTTGATCGGTCACCTATCTTTGCTGTACTTGCTGAAGGTCGTACTGCTCATGTCAATTATACAATTAATGGGCATGAATATACAATGTGATACTATTTAGCAGATGGGATTTATCCTAATTGGTCAACCTTTGTTAAGACAATCCCAAGATCATTAGGAGCAAAGAGAAAATATTTTGCAAAGCAAAAGTCTGCAAGAAAAGATGTGGAGCAGGCATTTGGGGTGCTCCAATCTCGTTTTGCAATTGTACGTGGACATGTTCGATATTGGGATGAAGAAACGCTTGCATATATTATGAAAGCTTGCATAATAATGCATAATATGATTATTGAGGATGAAGGAGCAATGAACCTTGGATTTGACTATGAACATAAAGTCAATTCCTTTATATTAGTGTCACATGGTGAAATACCAAAACTACATGATTTTCTTCAAACTCATAATCGAATTAGGGATAGAGCAACTAGCTCTCGACTATAAGAAGATTTGATTGAACATTTGTGGGAACAATATAGCAATGAGTAAAATCTTTAGATTTGAACCTCTTTTGTTATTATAATTTTCACGTTTTTTATGTTTTTTTTCATTATGATTGTTATCTTTAAAATTAATTAATCCTACTTATTATTGTTAAGTGTTAGAGGAACTTCAAAAAAATATTATGAATTGATATCAATTTCATAACAATATATTTAAAATAACCAAGAATTTTCTACATATTTAATTAAAAATACATTACATTACAATAAATCAATCAAAGCTAATTAAAAATTAAAACCTCTTTTTTGTATAATTTCTAACTTTCTATTTTGAAAATACGCTGCAGAAATTGGATCCAAATTAGAAATATTCATTTTCATAATTTGTTCTTCTTTCTCAATACTGTCCAATTCTTGTTTCTCTTGACTTTGTTGAATCATCGTGGCTTGTTGTTTGACACAATCAAAGAGTTGATGTCTTATCCCAAGTGCAGGAGTGTCACAGTAATAAATAACCCGGCAAGACCGGGGTCGAACCACAGAAAGGTTAATTGTATAAATTATAATTAATAAAACAACAACAACAACAATAATAACAACAATAATAGTAACAGTAATAATAATATTAATAGTAATAGTAATAATAATAATACTCAGTACGTGGCGTTGTTATACATGAGAATGATCTCAAAGATCGGGTCACAGGTTTCCAGCCTATATACTGAGTTTATGAAAAGATCAAAGAGATATATTATATAATATAAATAGATTTCTGATGTGAATGAACAAGACAAGACCAACAATGTCAGGATCCTTGATCAAACACAGAGCATACTTAAAGTACATAAAATATAACACGAATATTACTAATAATAATAATAATAATAATAATAATAATAATAATAATAATAATAATAGCAATATTAGTAGTAGTAGTAGTAGTAGTAGTAGTAGTAGTAGTAGTAGTAGTACTAATAATAATAAAGAAGAAGAGGAAGAAATTAATGAGAACTTTGAGATGGAAGATTAATGTAAAGATTAAACAATGATA
>Ga0325402_1003303_pt1 | contig 14519 bp, 6 predicted proteins | sample PopdelMetagenome_22_FD_207212 | JGI IMG/M metagenome (GOLD analysis project Ga0325402, IMG submission 207212) | Populus deltoides microbial communities from Bellville, Georgia, United States - Xylem-PdKOR-R3 | ecosystem: Host-associated > Plants > Phyllosphere > Stem > Wood/Secondary xylem... | reverse complement strand
ATATGAGTGGTCCATGTGCTTCTCCTAATTGGCCTGATGGTCCCAACAACGACTAACCTCCTTCTTATCCTCTAACGCCCCCTTTATTTTAGATTTATTATATTTGATTGTACATATGTTTAAATTTGTAAGAAATATTTATTTTTTATATTATTTTAAATTTCTTTTTTTTTATATTTGATTTATATTTGTTAATTTTTCTACTTCTGTTCAATATATTTTTTAAGAGAGTTGAAAAAGAATTATTGCAAATATAACTGCTACTATTAACTCCCCGACATAATTATAGATTGTATTCTGTCAGTGATATGTTATATTTACCAATGGATATACTGACAGACAAATACAAACACCAACAAAATTGCATACAGTATTCTGTTGGTTATATGGCAAACTTCTCAAGGGAAATACTAACCGAATGAAGCAGGAATTTTTTTTTACGCACTTTGTCCATCTATAAATCCATCAATAAATTTATTACCGACGAACTCACCAACAGACCAGAAATTACCGACAAGAGTTTTTTCGATGGAATGTTTCTATCCGTGAGCCCGTCGGTAAAATACTTACCGATGAACTGTGAGTGTAAATACCGATGGAAATTCCTGTCAATAAAATTGTTAAATCTGGTAGTGTTGAATGACGATCCTTTTTACATTTTTTTTCTAATCTTAATTGAATCTCTATTTATTTTGTTTTCTTCATTTGTATGATATTTCATCTTTTTTGTTCCCTTTTTTAATTTTTCCTTATCCTTTTGCTGTCTATTTTTTTTTTCCAATTTTTATGATTTTAAAAATATTGGAATTGGGATCAAAATGGGCTATAATATACCATAGTCCACCATATGACGAGAATACCTTAAAGAACTAGTAGGGAGCCATTGCCATACCATTAGCCAAAGAAAGACTAATTTTTGGAGGGAACTTGAAGCCAATTCGAATGAACTTCCACTTGGGTGTGAGCTACCATGATGAGAAGGAATTATGGGAAGTAGAATTGGTTAAGGTTATCACTTAATAAAAAGTCTTATAAGAGACCATCATTCAATTGATAAACTGATGTCAAATAAGAGAACAACATTCAATTAATAAAACAATGAATCAAAACAGAATTTCTTCTTCCTCTCTGTTTAATAGAATCCTTCTCTGCTTTTCTTCATCTCTCTCTATTCCTTTTTCTGTGTGAATCATACTATCCTAACACCACCATTCCCCAACTTGCCATGAATAATCTTCCCTTAAAAAAGAGAAGGCTTTTAAAATATATAGCACGCCAAGGCGGAGAGATTTTGTGACCTGGAAAATTATTCATTATGCAACATGATGAAAACAAAAGATAATATATCTAATACTTTTTTTAAAAGAAATTCTTTCGCATAGTATTTATTTACAGCATATATATATATATATATATATTATCAATTAATTTCTTACCAATTGGAGCATATTCCAACTTTTTCTAAGGTCATTAAAACTACCCAGATTAAAAAATCTCTATAATACTGCTCACCACGTATTTTGTGAAGGCAATTTGAAGTTCATTTGAATTGCCAACCACGTACAATACTCCTTCCCTAATGTGCACCAAAGTTTCTCACACGTATCTTTTCTTTTCTTTTTTTAATCCCAAACTAGAAAAACAAATGTGAAGCATCCTTTCTATAAAATGCCTTCCTAGCGACCAGCCTCCCTCATCAATAATCAGTAATTTCGTACATCTTTCTTCGTGCTTTGCATTGCAATGGCTCTAACCCGTTTTTTCTTCGCACCCTCTATCCTTCTTTTGTCATCCTTGGTCATTACTTCTGCTAATGATTATAGCTATGACTCGAAGACAGACACTGTTAAACCTGGCTATCACCCAAAATCAGACGCAAATTATGATAACATCCCGAAACCAGACCTCCCCAAGCCCACATTAACCATACCAAAATTAGACAACGAAAAATCAAATTATGGGTATGATTCAATCCCAGAAGCTCCACTCCCCATTGGGATTGAAGGTCTTGTTCTTTGCAAATCAGGCTCTAATTATATTCCTATTAAAGGTAATCTCTCTACACCCAATATATTTTTATGCTCTGTTACATTACAGCTTTTATATTTGAAGTTACTTGATTCTGACTGTGTGCATGGAGAGTTCTCATTTATTTAAAATAATATTGTATCTAAATTTCCTGAACTGAGCATTAGCATCACTCTGGTGACAAGAAATCATCTTTTTTTTCTTACAAAAAGTGAGGCAAAGGTTTTCCACCTTAAATTGTCTTTTTATCATGTGCAGGAGCTTTGGTAAGGATAGCATGTATGGCTGTGGACCAGAACGGATACGAGACAACACCTTTCTCATGCTTGACTGGCGCAACTGATGCAAACGGTTACTATTACAAAACATTGCCTGCTTTTGGACTTGGTGATTTGAAAGACACAGAATGCAAGGCCTACCTTGAAAGCTCTCCATTGGAGACCTGCAAAATCCCAACAGATGTCAACAATGGCATGAGCGGTGCCCTTCTTTCTTCTTACCACATCCGCAGTAGCAAAAACATTAAGTTGTATTCTATGAGAACTTTCTTCTACACCTCCGAAACAACACCAACTCCTGCCAGCGGTTATTAAATTTCTTCTTGGTTTACCTTATCTTTTATTTTTCAAACTTTTGGGATGGGAATTTGATTGCATTCTTATTGTTTATTTAGTTTAATTTATTTTGATTGTCTTGATTTATTGTTCAATATATTTGGATTTTAAGATTGTAATAAACTTGGTTCTTTATACATCAAGAAGTTAAAGAACTTGCTCTTTTTTATTTCTTTCTAGATAAGCAGCTTTGCAATAATTTTAATTTGAGTTCAGTTGCACCAGTAAATGGACTTTTGTGAAAAAAGGTTTGCGGAAAGCCTGAACTTACACTGAACGCCTCGTTATTATAGCTTTGTAAGTGGACCTTTTCTTCTCTAAGAATAAAAAGGTTTAAGAATTTTATTAAAGAAGTTAAAAGTGCATGTTATGTTAATTGTTGCTATCTAATTTTTGACCCATGTTTTAATAATTTTTCAAAAATAAAAATAAAAATAAAAATAAAAAAGAGTTTACATGTCGCGATAACATAGAGCATCAGGGCTAATATTAATGAAGCAATATGTCAAGAAGATAATTATTAAATCATATATAATTATTGCAAAATAAAGTACCATAGATAAATGATTTGATTTGTGCTGGTTATGGAAAATAATCAATACAATATAAAATATCATATAGATAGGATTTGTTGGTACTAGTTATAGAAGATAATCTCTGCAATAATTATTGCAATATTTTCTTGAATAACACATATAGAGATTTATATATAAATGAACCCTCAATCATAGAGATAGGAGGGGAGAAAAAAATATTCAGAAGGGGCAATTTTTCAGAAAAAGGAGCTAAAAAAAAAACCCTAAAGAAAAAAAAAACCCTAAACCCGTTTTCTCTTTTGGAGCTCTTCCTTCCCCTCTTAGCCAACCAGAGTTCCCCTGACACTCTTTTTGCCCTGCCACCAGCCAAACAAACCAAGAGCTAACCTCCAAACCACAGTAGCTGCACACTCTCCCCTCCATCTCCCCGATTGCAACTCCCTTTCACTGCCTTCATACACTGTCCCCTCTCTCTTGGAATCTTTAGGACTCTTTTAAGAAAAAAAAACATCACCGTAACTTCCAAAGCAAAGCAAAGACAGTAACTGCAAATTGCTTCAAACGCACAGCATTTGACACGTCAGAACACCCTCCTCTCCTTCATAATTCCATCTCTCCGTTTCACTATTCTTGAGCTACTACGAGAAGCGTGTTGCTTGCTGGTCATTGTGATGTGGATTTGGTTTATTTTGGAGGCTGTAGGATTCGCAGCTATCATATAAAGACGATCCTTGTGCTGATCATGGGATGCTTTTTCTTTGGAAAAGATGGTCTTAATCTACATGTGGTTCTGGGCATGATCATAGCCGTAGTTGGGATGATTTGGCATGGCAAAGCCTCGTCTAAACCTGGAGGATAAATTAAGCATTCAAGGGGAAAATGAGACGTGAGCAGCAACCAGTCGTCGCCCCCTTCGCCTTCAGCCGCTGCCTCGCAGGTAAGTCTTTCTTTCCTTGTTTTTGCCTAATTAATTACCCTGCCACTATTGCATGCATATGCATTCAACTGTGGCAGAACCGGATACTGGTTTGGGACAATAATCGGGTTAGGTTTGTTGTCTTTAATTGCGATTAACCATGATATTTGTGTTTTTGACAAAAAAATATAAAAAATATATTTTTTTGTGTGTTGCATAGAACCAATACCCTTACATGTTTTAGAATGTTTTTTTTATGTACAAAAAATACTAGAAGTTTTGAAAATGTGTTTTCACATGGATTTCTTAAACATGAAAAAAATTGTTTTCTTGTATTTCTGGATTTTACAATATGTTTGTAAAACTCCAAAGAGTATTGGCCAATATTCCAAAAAATATAAAAATCTTATTTTGGAAGGAATTCATCTATTATTCACCGCTAATGTTTGGATAAAGAAATCCTTAAAAACAAATATCCAAAATATTATTGGGAGTAATAAATCCGCACACATGCTTGAAAGAAGCCTTGATTATAATCGAGGACATTTCAAATTTTTTTTCCACGGTTTATGAGCCATGAGAGTATAAAATACTAAAATAGGTTTTTTTTTTGCGCCCTAGATTTCTAAATTTTTTTTGTCCTTCCTCCTTGTGATTTACGAGTCGCAAACTCTTGAAATACTAAGGGAAAAATGAGCTTTCAAAGCACATGGAATCTCCTTAGATTTCTATCCTAATAAAATTTTTTTGAATCCAAACCTAGGAAAACTGTTGGGATTAGAAAAAACCAACACCATAGCAATTATAGAGCAAACCAAACACCAAGCAGCTTACCTTAGGTAGGGCGTACTAGGGGTGCTAATACCTTCCCTTTACGCAACCAGTCCCTTGCCTTAGAATCTTTGAAAGACTAGTTAGGGTTCCTAGTTACCATAATACTAGGTGACGACTCCCTTATTCACAACAACAACAAAGACCCCGAAATCAATCGAGGATCGCCGCGACGACGCGCTCCGCTCATGAGGGTGCGACATTCATTTCAATCTTTTGTGCCGCGTTACAAAACGATTGCATCATTAGGTATCCTTTCTCTCTCTATTTCTTGTCTTTTTATCCTATTTCAATCTTTCTTGTATTGAAAGCCTAATCCTGTTAAAAAAAACCTTACCTTCTCATGATGTATACACTCATATTTTACTGTGAATTTGAACAGTAATCATTTTACTATTTTTAAATAAAATTCAGTAGTTTTTTTGGGTAATATGATCTTTTCTTCATGGTTTATTAGTTATTATCAAATTAATCAAGGATAAATTTATCTTCACACTTTTTTTTTCATAATAAAATAACTTATTTATCCTTAAAAGGAAAAAGTATAAAATTGCCTTCAGGGATTTTTTAGTTTTTTATTATTCTAAGCACAACAAAATGATTTAATTATCCTTAAAATCATAAAATTATTAAACTAGCTTCAATGGGCTTTTTCATCTTTTCCTTAAGTTTTTTTTTGTTATAATAATGTTGACTGAGGAACAATTAAATATTTTAATAATATAAAATAATAATTTAAAAAAAGCAACCAACACGTGCAAGGCATGCACTAGCGGGACAAGGCACGAACCAACAAATGAAAGTCACTAGCACCTTTTAGGTGGAGTATGAGAGCTTTTCCAGTGGCCAAAAACGTTCAACCATCATGTCATCTGAAGGGTCAAGTGATGACACATCCAATGAGGTGGCACATATAGCGTTATGAACAACAGTTCAATGACGATGGAATATTTTTCTTCTCCCTCTTTTTTCTATGTTCTTCCATTAGGATTCACACTGGTCTAGCAAAAAAATAAAAATTTTCCTCCCATTTATTTTTATTTCAATTGTGATCCTCATTCTTTTCATTTCTATTTATTTTTTTTGAATCATTGTTTAGATTTTTTTCAATTTCATCCCTTAACATTTGGTTTTATTTAATTTTTATATCAAATATGGTTCTCTTTCTTTTGATTGTTATTTTCTTATTTCCTTTACTTAGTTGAATTTATTTTTCAATTTCATCCCTTATCATTATTTTTAATTATTATTTGTTTTGTTTTGGATCCTTTTTTGAAATTGATTTTACTTTTTTTAATTTTATCTTTCAATATTGGAATGATTGAGAATTAGGTTTCATAACTTTTTCAATACGGTGATACTAGTCTTATGACTCAGGTCACATGTTTGAAATGTTAACCCAGATTGATATTGATCTTTTTTTCTTTTTTTTTTTCACATTGATTTTCTTTTTTAATTATATTATTCAGTATTGAGTTTATTGAAGATTGAGATTTTTTTATTTGCTTTCTTTAGGGATAACTCAACCTCATGAGCCGGGTCATGAATTTGCCCTGCTAACTTGGATTGGCTCGGGGCTTTTACATCATTTTGTTTTTAAGTCAATTTTTATCCTTATTCTTTTAATTGATTTTTTTTTGGATTTGGATATGTTTTTAGATTTTCTTTCAATTTCATAATTCAATATTAAATTGCTTGAGAATTGAATTTTGTAATTTTTTTCAATGCGGTGATCCTAGTCTCATAACCCAGATCATGAGTATGAAATGTTAACATGGATTGTCATTTGTATTTTTTTAATCAATCTTTTTTTATTTCATCCTTTAACACTAGGTTTTTTGAATATTCATCTTCTTTATTATTAATGTGTTTGCTTTCTATGAGGATAATTCAACCTCAAGACCAGCATCATAGGTTTGCCATACTAACTTAGTTTGAATTGGGGCTTTTACATCATTTTATGTCAAATTTGGTCGTCATCCTTTTTAATTGCTATTTTTTTTATGATTTGGGTCTTTTTTTTATTTTTATCCTTCAATATTTAATTATTAAGAAATAAATTTCATAATTTTTCTCTAAATGGTGATTATGGTCTCATGACTCAAATCAAGATTATGAAATGTTAACCTGAATTGACATTGATATATTTACTATTGTTTTTTAATCATATAATTAAATTAAATTATCTTATTCGACCCAGTAGGGTCATTCAAGCCATATATTTTTTTATGCTTTAAAATACACTAGCAACATTTGAATATATTTTATTAAGTTAAAAAAAAAATCAACTTGGCCAACAATGAAACACCATCAATCTATCAAGTACCATCCAAAATGACTCAATATTATAATTTCCACTATTATCTTAGCTCTCATACATCCAAAATGTCCTATCTTAGAGGAGTCCAAAATAATCCAAGTCTTTCTCTTTTGGTATATAAAATGAGTATTTAAATAAAATATTTGTATATTTCATATGAAACATTGATGATTCTTGGGAAAACAAATATCTTTAAATAATTTTTTTTGGTTTAGTAATTATTTATTTTTATTTTTCCATTAACTATCATTGGTTTTTCTATTTTTTATATAAAGATAATATTTTTTTAATTTTTATTTTCCTATTCAATATTAATATCCTTTTGGTATTGTCTAGTTTTTTTTTATATATATATATAAAAGGTTCAAATAGCCTTTTGATAAGTAAGACTTGGATAAATAAAAATTACATATTTTGAGTCTCTTCCCATGATTATGATGTTCTTGGTTTTTGATAGTTTTGACTTGTAATAAATCTCGTTATCCTTTTTTTCCTGTTATGTTAGTTGGTATCAAAGTCTAGTGATTCTTAGTAGTTAACTAGTTGTTGTGGTTATTAGAAATCTTGGTGGTGGAATACATGATAAAGTGACCCACACAAAGGTGTTAGAAACCCATGATAGGGTTGCTTATGCATAAAAAGATCATTGGTTTTCTAATTGAGGAGATTTTGCTCAAAGAATGTTAGGTTAGATGTTTTCGTTTGTGTATACGCTTGTAGCTAATCAATTGGTTACACATGGCTCTAACTTTATTCATATAAACTTTTATTTATGATTAATAAAGGCTTTCTTTATCTTTATTATTTATTTATATTTGATTAATGAGTTTATAGTAAAAATAAAATTCATGGAACAAAAATGTTTTGCAAATAAAATTATAAAGTAATTATAATTATGACATTCCTATTGCTTCAAATCATTTTTTCTAAATGTTTCTAGTCATTGATGTATGAAGATTGGACATTAATTAGGGATGTCAAGTCTGATACATATTATGTTCTTTTCTTTATGAAAGGAAACAATTGTTCTTATAAGCTGAGGTATGAGAGATACTTATAACTAATATATAAGTACTTGTCAAATGACATATACATTGAACAAACCCATATGAGAATTCTATATGGAGAAATTATATGTATATATAAAAAGACTCATGTGATAGTTGTAAAAGTCATGCAAAGCCAGAGGGTAAGAACCCTATAACCCACATGTAAGAAAGAACAAAGCCAAGAAAGCTAGAATCAGATTTGGATGATAAAATCTCGACACAATGATTACCTAAACCGAGGTACCAAAACTATTGGAATGAAACCCCACCTAACAATTATAAAAAATCATGAACGAGAAGTATAAGGAAAATATCATGAAGAGACTTATTATTTGATAAGTTAAGTCAGTTCAATAAAGAACCAAAAAATATAAGTTTTGCTCATACACATAAATATTATTTTGAAACTATTTTGAAACCAAAGTGATGCAAACCTCATGATCACTCGATCACGCAACCCATAATCAAGACTAAAATATAATCCTGAAATGTTGAAAGAGATCTGATAGAAGAATGACACAATGAAAACCTCTTCTAAAGAATACATGAATCACTCTCACATACAGGCTGAAAAATTTAGAATGATATTATTCAATGACTATTGAATTTTAGGCTTACAAAGAGTTTAAATATTTTTATAAAATAACCCCAATGAATCTATTATATGGATTAAATTGGATCACTTACAAAATTGACCCAAACCCTACACTGATAAGCCCACAAAATGATCTAAACAAGCTTGGATCTTAGCTGAAAACCAAGTACTAATTAAGCCCAAACATGAAGAAAATAATAAAAATAACAAAACTGACACATAAACTAAAGTTGCACCTAATTAAACAAAATAATCTAAGATAGACAAATTTCCTGATTTAAATAAAGTCATGAATGAAATTTTCATCATGGAAGCACCAGGGTCTTTATGGCCAGCTTTAGATATCCAAAATAAGTTAGGAATTTGATTTTTGAAGTTGCCTCCCTTCCTTAATTGTTTAGGATAATTAATTAAAGCTTGAAAGAACTCTCTCAAAACATGGAAACCCTTGTTGCTTTCCTTTAACCTTTCTTGTAGGATTAAGAAAATCCCTAAAATAAGCTAATCAATCTGTCATTAAATACCACCAACCCTTCATTCCTTATGTAGTTAGGATGAATAAGAAATCCTTGTAGGAAAATGATTTTGGAATACTAATGAATCCTTACCATACTTAGAGATTATGTAGTAGCCCATCAAATATTCTTGTAGAACTAGAAAATTCTCAATATAAGCTATCACATCCTTGTAGAAAAATGATCATTGTCAAATACAAAGTCCACAAGTCAAAAGAAAGTAGATAATAAAATTTATACAACATGTTCTGACCTATTTTGCAAGGCCTTTTTAAACTCCGATGACCTGAAATTTTACCTTAACATGGAAAAATACCTTCGAAAACTTCTAGTAAAGTTTCAGATCGATCCAACAATTTGATTTTGAGTTATACTCAATAACGTAAAACTAGACAGTAGAAAATTTACACCAAAATCTAAATCTGACCTTTCTTTGATTGTATCATTCCCTCTTTTCAAGATGATTCATCCTTGCATCACCAATAGGTATAATAGACAATTATCTATAATTTTTTGTAATTATAATATTTATTGTCTTTAAGAATTTTAACTTATAATAAATTTCGCTATCTGTTACTCTCAACTGTGCCAAACCTTCACACACACATATACACATAACTATAATGATTAAAACCAAGCCTATGGACCAATATGATGAATATATGCAATAAGTTTTTTAGGTGTTTACAATATGAATATTCTCAAGGTATTTTTTCTATACTGATATTAAGTTTTTGTTGTTGGGTCTTAAACAAGCTATCCATATCCTAACTATTTATAAAAAGTTATCCTTTTAGCTCACTCATAAAATTCCAATCATAAATGATAAATGTGAATATTAAATTCATTTATTAAATAGATTAAACCTCTAACATCTTTTACATGTGATCATGTTTGAATGTTTAGCCAGATATATATTCACTTACTAGATGTATACTTAGTCTACTATATGATATTATAATTGATTATGTTATATGTGACATCTTTGATGAATTAAGGATAAAAATAGAAAATAAGCGTCGACACCTAACTTTATGATAACTAGAAACCCTTAGTGATGTTTCAAATATTATTGGGTAAGGGGATGATTATGTAAAAAAAAAAGAAGATGAAAATCACCCTAAGACATCCTATCTAAGGTAAGTTATATTTTATGATAAAATGCATATACAATGCTTTTATAAGGTAAGTTATATTTTATGATAAAATGCATATACAATGTTTTTATACTAAGTATTTTGTTTTTGTCTAAACTAACATTGATACATTTACAGTAAACGATAAACAAAACCTTAAATAATAATTTAGGATATGATGTATCTTTATAAGGCGTAATCCTCATATTTTGAAGTACGATTGTTAGACCCAAGAAATGTTGAATTGGGCTTTTGATGCGATCCAACCATCAAAGGATCTATTGGAGGTTCCAGTTGGTCCAGTTACTAGGCTTAGGGTTATAAAGTTCAAAGAATCTTTCTATGGACTTTTTTAAGAGGCATGGGCTAAGGTGGACTTTAAGTGGATTTGTAATAATAAAGAGAAAGTTTTGATTAATCTGATTCATGTTCAAGAGGGGCTTATTGGTGGAACCAAAACCATTACACAATCGGATTGGGAGAAGAAGATTAAATTGAGACAGTTTGACCTTGTGTTACTCTTTTGGTCATAACTAGAGCTATAGAACAAATTATTTTGTGATTCTAGTTGGGCTGGAAACTAGACTCCCATACCTTTCCACGGTATATGGAACGCCTTCTAATTCATTAAGACGAGAGAGAAACATCCATTTTAAGTTGAACTTTTGTTGCTGCCAGACAGAATGCAGAAACAACAAACTTGTCTTATTTAATTAGTTGGGCTATCAAACTTTATTTATTTTGAGAGGAGGCATTTAATTTGGGTCTTAGACTTGTTTATTTTAATTAGTTTGGGCTAGTTTTAGCTTGAGTTGATTATTATTTAAATTGGGCTTATGTGAGACCTATTAGGGAAACTAGGGTTTTGGCTTGAAGTTTAAATGCTCTTTAGGAATAATTTTAGGGTAGAATTTTTATAATATTTTCAGCATTGTAGCAAACTTATCTTGGTTGCTCAATCTTGGTTCTTAATTGAACTTTCAACTCTTCAAAGAACTGATCATTCTTTATTGTGAATTTATACTTTTTTTGCTCGTCTCCAAGTGTAGGCGCTGTGATCGAGTTGGTTTATAATCTTGTTGCCTTAGAGCAAGTATTTCATTGTGATAAGCTCATTCAAATCTCAACAAATTTGGATTAGATTGATCTTGGGGTTGCGAATTCCATTAAATTCCGCTAAGGTTCGTATCAGCTTTGACCCATTTACTTTGATTTTGCTTTTTCTTTTCAAAATAAATCTGAAAGCCACCATTTACACTTAATGAGCCTTGATAGGATTATGTCGATCCCACTCAAATCTATTCACAAGGTAATATATATATCGTAACATTTATCTAAATAAGCATTTTCAAACATGAAAAGATAGAGAAAGAAGCATATTTAAGGGACAAAGAGTAAAATAATATTTACTACCTATAGAATCATAGTTTACTATTTAATAAAGAAACGAATTAAAAGGTTATTGTCAAAGAAAACAATAAGACACCTTCTAACTTACAAGTCTAGACTCATATAAAAAAATATTCTATATTCTAGAAAAGGAAGAAAACAATAACACGGAAAACAAGATATTTTTATTATACTATTTTCATATTATGATTTTTCATAATTAAAAATTGTATCAAAACTTTTCACTTTTTTTTACCCCATTATAAACTCGATTGGTCTACTTAATTAATCATAATCAAATATCATCATTCAACTCAACTATTATATTTTTTTTATTATATTATTTGATTATTTATATAATTTGGTCTTCTTTTTTTTTGCCTGATATTTTCTCAACCCAATCCTTTAATCATTTTTTTAATTGTTTTCAAGACAAAACATTGGAAAATCATTCGGTCAAAACTGAGTTATGATAAATTGAACAACATACAAACATCATCTTAAAATGAAACAATAATATGAATTTTAGCCTTTTCTTCATATAACTTAATACTAACTAATGTTACATCGTGTGTCGAGTGGAATGCTATAGCTTTTCCATGACACACGATGAGGACAGACTTTGGTCAAATTAAAGAACGATCAAGATGATGTTTCGGTGAGAGGACACTTAACTATTATGAAAAACAAATTTAAAAATCAGGTATCAAATTAAAAAACTTTACAACTTTAGGGATGTCATGCCCCCAAGTGCCCTCCTAAATCATACCACAGTTCCATTCCATCCTTATGGACTGTTTAAGGTTTAAGTGCGTTTGGCACAAGTCGAAAAATGGTGAATTTTATTATATATTATATTAGGTTTTAGATTAAAAAACATCTAGTAATATAAATTTGTGGTCCAAAAGTAAAATAATAATGTCAATTTATTGAGATATGTATGTGTCTTAAAAACACGAAACATGGTGACTTGTAAATAAGAACGAATCCATAATCTAATAGTTTAGATTTTAGGATTGAATGCGGTCCATTCTAATATATAATTTGTTAATACTTTACTTTAAAATAAAATAATAAAACTAATAAAATAGGATGCCATACAGTCTCACAACCTTAATATAAATTAACACATCGTTTGTAGCGGGCAAAAAGAAAAACCCCCCATGATTGAATTGTGAGGGTCCGAGGCAGATAACATGAAGAAAAAAAAAAACTATAAGACGTGCAGTCCAATATATATAGCAGCACCGGGCCATGTCTATGGATATAGTATAGAGAGACTATCAATCGTGCAGCCAAATTACTTCCATCATCAAATATATATATATATATATATATATTCGGCATGTAATAATAAGATTGAAACCTTATAAAAGGTCTTCATGCGATCTTCCATCCTTCATCCCATTCCCTTCCTTTTCTTTCTTGGTATCCCTTAGAAGATAATGGCTCCTACCTCTTCCTACTTCGCCTTCTTCATGTCCCTGTCAATGGTGGCTGCTATTGCTTCGGCTACTGATGGGGGGTATGGTTCACATCCCAGCCCTAACCTTGTAAGACCGAAGCTAAACAAGGAGAAGCCTCTCTCAACAATGATCGGTGTTCAAGGCCTTGTTTATTGCAGATCAGGCCCTAAACGCTTTCCACTTGAAGGTAACCCAATAATTCTTTTTAGAAAAAAAGGATTGCCTTCTCTTTAATAGGTGTAAGGACTATACATAATTTTATTCCTAAAAAAAAATGCATGCACAAGAACAATATCACTATATATCTTTTTTGCTGCGAGTGCAGGAGCTGTGATAAGGATAACATGCCTGGCTAACGATGGGTATGGATACGAAGCAGCGCCATTCTCATTTTTGAGTGAAGCAACCGATGCTAAAGGCTACTTTTTCGCCACATTGTCCCCATATGAAATGAAGGATAATTTGAAGATTAAAGAGTGCAAGGCTTTTCTTGAGCTATCACCATTGGAGACCTGCAAAATTCCTACCGATGAGAAGCAAGGTATTTCTGGGGCTCTTCTTGCTTCTTACCACTACCTTAGTGATAAGAAAATGAAGTTGTTCACCGTGGGGCCTTTCGTTTACACCTCCGCACCCAACTCAGGCTCTAATTATTAAAGCAGCTTTTGCCGTTGGCCTTCATTCTTGTAGCTCTTTTCATTTCAACGATGTTTACTCAAATCATGAACTATTCTATATATATATAATTAATTGGGTTAATTTTATTTTTTTTATTTGGTTGGCTCTTTTGGCTGAAGAGATAATATGTAAGGAAAACTTCAAATGCGAAAATCAATAGTATTAAAAGAGAGAAAAAGCTTTTAAATTTTAATCTGGCTAATATATATAATACTTGGATCCCCGAAAGCATTCTTGGTCGCTATTCACTTGCATGTATGGAGTGTTATATGATATTCCGTCTACAACTACATGCCGGCAGGGTTGTAGTTTTACGACGTGTCGGCATAAGAGGCCGGTGGCATGGTTGATGAACAAAAGTGTTTTTGATAGGCCAAAAAATTTCCTGCTGGTTCAACACCTACCAATCTACCCTCTCTTCTCAGCTCTCCCCTGCTTTTTTTTTT
>Ga0325402_1003302_pt1 | contig 14519 bp, 11 predicted proteins | sample PopdelMetagenome_22_FD_207212 | JGI IMG/M metagenome (GOLD analysis project Ga0325402, IMG submission 207212) | Populus deltoides microbial communities from Bellville, Georgia, United States - Xylem-PdKOR-R3 | ecosystem: Host-associated > Plants > Phyllosphere > Stem > Wood/Secondary xylem... | reverse complement strand
GTGATTGTGGAGGTCTTTGTTTGATTTATTCTTTTCATTTATACCACTTCTAATGGCGATGGCCGAAACCCATTTGAGGAGCAAGACATCTTAAATTCAACTTGTGTGGCTGTACAGAAAACATCATTAACTGCTTCTCTACTCTTCTTCCCTAGCTACTAGCTAATAGTATAGCTTACCATGGCAGGCTATGAAGGGTTGTTTAATATTTTGTCGTGTAAACCACGAAAATGTTAGAGTGAAAATATAGGGACCGGAAATGTGCTGCAGTTTCGTTCGTGTGGTTGTGCTTGACATAAAGTCGAGGCTTTGTTTGACAACGAACGATTGATGGTAGATTTTACGTTCTGTGACTAGTGGTGGTTTGCCACTTGAGATTATGAAAAGTGTTTAGTGCTAAAATGAGTGTTACTGAAAGCATATCCGAATTACGAAGAAAATCCACGTAATGAAAATGATAAACTAAACATAATTGAGTAATTAAAAATTACGAGTTTTTTTTTGGGCCCTATTGCATTGTTGGTTTCTAGGGCAAATAACTTTATCGAATAATTCTATATATTCTAATATTGTCAAACAATAAAATATTTGTCAACGAATTATACATCAATTAATATTTGAAAATTTTTTCTATAACAAAAAAAATAACAATATATTGTTTTGTTTAACATAGTTATCAGGCTTGGTATGGTTTAGCTGATGACATGTAAATCTAGTAATAGAATTAATCTTTAATTGTTTTGATTCGATCAATTGGATCAACGTGATTCAATTGATCTAATTGAGGCTGGGTTTGATCCGGTTAAAGTTAATAAATTATTTAATAAAATAAATAAAATAATACTAGTTTGAAATAGATCCGAGTTGACTTGTTAATTTATGAATTTACTAGGCAAGTCTACAACTCGAGCTTTGAGCTGGGTCAAAACCCAAACCTGATTCAATAACTATGTTTATGAGTTATTTTTGAGACATGACAATTTTGTTTTGGAATTGGCAATGCGAAATCAGTCGATGTTGGGTGACATGGAAGGTTATATGGTGCAAGTCCTAAAAGCCCTACAATTCTGGATATTTCATCACGACAGAACGCTTTGTAGCAATAGAAAGGTAGCTTGAATTGCAAGACACAGCATATAAATACTGACATCTCCGGCCTTAACCCCACCACAGAAGCGGTGGAAGTAGTGGAAGACCCGTGACTTCTTGACGGATTCGAAGCTGAGGGAGCTAGTCACTACTAATCTGCCTGCCTCATTAAGAAGCACTTTCTACTTTACTAATTAAATTAATCACTCACCCTTTTTTTTCTATCATTGGTATTAATTAGTTTAATTAATATTGTTTTTTTCTTAAAAAACATGGTAGAACTTCGCTTTCTGATAATGGAATGAATCTAATAATAATAATAATAATAAAGGTATAACTGATAGTAGAATGATGGGAAACGTTATGTCAATTGAATTAAGATTAAAATTCTGAATTAATCTGCATATTAATGGAATTCAAAGTCTTTTTTTTGAAATTCAAACAACAGACGTGCTCTTATAAGAAAACATATATAAATACAGTATTTATTTTCAGTTTCACGTATGTAATGGTAACAACAACTCTTTGGCATTTATGGCACAATTGCATAATATAACGGTAACATGCTCCTCCTCTCACGATCCCAAGTTCAAGAAACTATCAATATATATATATTAGGTGCAAAATGCAAATACCCAGTACCAACCATGCTTACAAAGTGTATATAATTCTTTGGAGGAGCCTTTTCAATTTATTTATTTTACATGATTGATTAAAACTGAATTTATCTTTTAGATATGATCAAAGACGGATCATCCATGAAAACATGCAAAAAAGCAAAAAAAAAAAAAAAAGCAAGAAAGAAGAAGAAGAAGAAGAAGAAGAAGAAGACTTGACAAGACACAATCCCGCAAAATACATTGAAGGCAAAGTTACAGAAGAAAGACCAAGACAAGAAGGAGAATGGACAAGGGCAGTGCAACAACATGACTTGCTTAGAAACGAAGTGTATCCTTTTCTCTGGTTTTTTTTTTTTTTTTGTCTTACTACTTTTGAGTACCAACAATATTATGTCTCCCTTTAAGTCAGAAACCTAATAAATTGTTTCTGGCAGCCAAGAAAAAAACAAAGCCTAACGTGAAAATTGGAGACGACGCTCACATTGCAATGCCAGCTCAGCTAATTACCGATGGATGTAACAACTTAACTCACTATATAGAACTCTACTAGGTCGATGAATGTTCAGGAGACAGAGACATTTTTAAAGAAACAATAATAATATAAGAATCTGTTAAATGAAAGAGATTGCACGCACTGTTAGAGAATCGAACTGTACAGCAACCATATTTTGAAAAATTAATTTTTAGCCTTAATTCTTTTCAAGAAGTTCTAAAAGTACGTACGGTGATAATCCTATACTAATAAGTAACTGGAGCTTGTGTCATACCTAATATTTTTAGGCTTGATAAAATATCAGGTCTATATGACATGGGTCTCACTCAATTTTAACACAATACCATTGAGCATAGCAATGAGCCGAGCCTAAGCAGACATAGGTCTGACGAGCTGTCAGACCCAACGTCCTTGAGTTAGCTGTGTGCCGAGCCAAAGCGGATATAGGTCCGACGAGTTGTTAGACCCAAGATTTTTGGGTTCAGCTATGCTAAGCCCAAGCGGACATCAACATTATCGGAAAAATCTCTAAGGTGAGACGGAAAAGAATTGATTGACTATTTCGGGTTGGAAATAGTTAATGGCACCAACCCGTAAGTTGGTACTAGCATTACTAAGGATTTGATTAGTCGGTTCTGGTAAGGGCGACCAATGACACTAATAGAAATTACTAGTGTCGGCAGTAACCTTCCTAAATTTCGGATAAGGTAGTAAGCGTACTAGAAATATGAGGTCCCTTCTGGCGACCTCCTTTGATGAATATCGAAATACGAGATCCCTTCTGGCGATCTTCTTTATCAAAAAATCTTGGAATCCCATCTGGCGAATCCTTTTAACCAAAGCTGAAATATGAAGTCCCTTCTGGCGACCTCCTTTGACCAATATCAAAATACGAGATCCCTTCTGGCAATCTCGTTTAACAAAAAATCTTGGAATCCCATCTAGCGATTCCTTTTAACCAAAGCTGAAATATGAGGTCCCTTCTGGCGACCTCCTTTGACGAATATCGAAATACGAGATTTCTTCTGGCGATCTTAATCAACCAATCAAAAAATCTATTTTGTAAATCGGTCAACCTGGAATCCCATCTGGCGATTCCCTTTTACCGAAGCTGATATCGATGTCGTTCTTCATGATGAAATTTATTTATTTATTTATTTATTTTTAAGGTTCTTCTCGTTATTCCAGAATCAAAACCGTGATTCTTTGCTATCATCAAGTCAGTGATTCTTTCTTCGTCCACAATTTTGTTGGATTACATTAAGGATTCCTCCTGTAACGATTCAAAAATAATGCAATGATTTATGATTAGATGCCATGCATGCATTCGTACCTGGTTTTGAAATATAGGCCCTATCATCTTCTTCTAGTTCATGAAACTCTCTCTTCACATGAGCTTGCTTTTGGAGTCGTATGCTGGATTCAATTCTCGTGTTGCCTCTTTTTACCTATCATATCTTGGAGAAGAAGTCTTCGACTTTTTACAAGTAGCCTTTTTTTCTCAGAATGTATGACTTTTCATTGCCTCTTTGTCCTGCTTTTGTCAAATGCTTTATATTTTTCAAATCTACGGGCTCTCATCCCGTTTTGAAAACATGTAAAACTTTTCATGAAATATCTTTTATTGCCCCCAGTGTGGAGTGTGACCCTAGTCCGGGTTTTTAAAAAGAAGAAATTCATTCTGGCTCAAAACAGGACCGCTAACGATGAATTTTTCTTATTTCAAAATGCACATTGTTAGGATTGATAAACTCTATTTTTATCTTGAAATAAATTTACAAGTGATTTATCAATTCATTATGTTATCCAGAGGTAAGGTTGTACTTCAGGGGTACCTTTTCTTAAATTTCATCTTTGATCGATTTATGATACTTTCTTTGTAACCACTTAACCTTGTTTAAAAAGTGCATAATCTCATCATTTATAAAAAAAAAAAAAAAAAAAAGGTAGGCTCAAAGACAAACACAAAATTTGGCTGACATCATGAGCATTGATTGTCAACTAGAGAAAATAAAAGCAAATAAAAGCAAATGATAAAAGCATGCTAAGGCATTTTGAAAACTACGGGAACTTCTTGGGTCACCCCGTTCTGAAACTTCTCGCCCTGAGCCAACTTGCCCATAAAGGTCTTGGCGGAGACTTCTTCTAGTGTGTGGACCGTCAGTTGTGGCAGTGCTTCATCTCCCTTTCCCGCTATTATCTTCATGACATCTCCTTCCACCTCATTTTCCTCAAAGGTGTTTATGCTCATATTTGCCAATGCTTGACCAAGGCTTACGGCTTCTTTATCATGTTGCATTACGTATGCAGCTTTTGGGAATGACACGCTAAGGGAAGGGATTTCTAGTTTTTCTTCTTCAGGCTCCCTTCCTTCAATTCTAGCTATTCTTCTTTCCCTTCTCCGACCAGCAGCCCACCGATGATCATCCTTGTTAGGTTTATACCCTAGCTCAAATCTTTGATCAGCACATGTCATCTTTGCCAGATTAACCCCTTCTGGTACCCCGGCGATAGGGTTATACTGAAATGGGATCCCTCATTCCAAGAAGCATTGAGTTGACATCCTTGCTGCTTCTGAGATCCTTGGCCTTCTCAGCACTGTGTTCTCCGGCACCTAGTCAGTGTTCACAATCTCAAAAGCATGGATATTGTTATCCTTGCAATCATCTGCCTCGATAAAAGGTACAACTACATTCTTTATCATGGATACTGTCTCCTCAGCTTTGACAGTTACCAACATCCCATTCATGATATACTTCAGGCATTGGTGCAATGATGAAGCTACAGTCCCCGCTGCATGAATCCAAGGTCTTCCTAACAACATACTATAGGAAGGGTGGATATCCATAACTTGAAGCGTCACTAGGAACATTTGTGGTCCCACATATAGCTCCACTTCTAAAGTCCCAATTATTGGCCTAGGTGAGCCATTATATGCTCTAGCCATCATAGTACTCGGCTTCATATGAGATTCATCGATCAACATTTCTTTCAGAATGTGCTTTGGTAATACGTTAAGAGCCGAGCCGTTATCGATGAGCACTTTTCTTATGATGCAATCCTTGCACCTAACCGTAATGTATAAGGGCTTGTTATGTCCGGTACCTTTAGCATCAAGCTCATCAGCCGTGAAGTACAGGTAATTAGTTGCGTGGATCCTCCCCACGAGATGCTCCATGGTTTTATGTTCAATGTCTTGGGGTACATACACCTCGTTCAATACCTTTTGCAAGGCGTTTCGATGCGGCTCAGAGCTGAGTATTAAGGACATAAGGGAGATCCTAGCTAGAGTCTTTTTTAATTGATCTACTATGCAATAGTCACTATGCTTGATCAACTTCAAAAATTCATTTGACTCCTCTTTTGTTACCGGCTTATTAGCTTCTAGTGCTTTGTCAAGATCTACCACTTCTTTGCCCTTTGCCTTCCTCAATTCCTAAGGCGTAAAGCACCGACCACTCCGAGTCAAACCACTTATCTGAGTTTGGAACAAAGAAAGAGGATCTCGAATGTTGGCGGCCCAACCATAATTATAAGGCATGGCATTGTGATTTCCTTTTGCACAGGAAGGTTTAACCAAGATTAGCCTTGGTGGCCCGTTAGCTGTTTGTTGGACCCTACACACTCCTTTCATCTCATCTTGACCTTCCATCATACTCACCTCACCCCTGCTCTCTATGGGTTCAATCCTCAACTCACCCATTTTCAGCATTTTTGCAATCTTTTCACAAAACTCGATGCAATCCTCGATATGATGTCCATCTCTTCCATGGAATTCACAGTAATCACATCCCTCCAAATGGCTCTCCATATTTGTCTTTAGAAATCCTGATTGTACCAACATGTCGTACAACTTTTTCATGGACAACTTCAACGCCTTGCATTGATTTCCAACTTCTCCACTACTACTTGGGGCGTGCTTAGGCAATGGGTTTGAATTAACATTGGGCTTGTCTTCAAAGGATACCCATCCTATCTTAATAAGCTCCAACAACCTCTTCTTGAAAGCGTAGCAGGTTTCAATCCCATGCCCAGGATTACCAGCATGGTACTCGCAAGTCAACTCGGGCTTGTACCAAATTGGGAATGGTGGTTGCAATGGTAGTGCAGGAATAGGAGCTATGTGTCCAATACTCAACAGTTTGGCATACATATCCTTCAAAGGCATGGGTAACGGCGGCAGTTGTTCTGAAGGGTATCTTGTATTTGGTCTTTGGTGATGATTTTGGTTGTTCGACTGGTTATTTGTTCGATTGGAGGGAAAAGGTTGGCTAATGTTCATGTGAGAGAATTGGGATGTAGGTACTTGTGGATTATAAGAATCTACTCTCTTGCCTTTGTATCTACCTTCCAAGCTGTTAATATCACCTTCCCTCTTTCTTCCAATAAAACCCTTCTTCTCCAACGGCTCAGCTATACGCCCAGCTTTAATCCCTTGCTATATCCTTTCAGCTATGCGCACCGCATCGTAGAAATGCTGAGAGGAGCTACCCATTAAATGCTCATAATAAGGTGCCTTGAAGGTATTTGCAAACAAAGTCACCATCTCCGTTTCTATCAAAGGGGGTTGGACATGCATTGCCTCATCCCTCCACCTTTGCGCATAGGCCCTTACCGACTCTTGGGTCCTTTTCTCCATTGACATTAGACTTGTTCGATCAGGAGCGATTTCCAGGTTAAACTTGTACTGCTTAAGGAAGGCCTCCACCAAGTCTCTCCAGCTCCTGATCCTGACACTATCTAACCTCATGTACCAGCTCAAAGCAAATCCTGCAAGGCTATCTTAAAAGAAGTAGATTAGCAATTTATCATCGCGGATTACTTCAGCCATTTTATTGCAGTAGGATCGAAGGTGAGTGTTTGGGCATTCCAAACCAATGTACTTAATGAACTCTGGTATCCTAAAATCTTTTGGCACCACGATGTTTGGTACCAAACATACTTCAGCTGCTCGCATAGGGTCAAACTAGTCATTACCCTCAACTGCCCTTAATCTTTCTTCCAAAGCAAACAACTTGTCTTGGTCCATCAAACTGGGAGATCTATTATCCGGGATTCCCTCCACTGTTAAGTCCACAGTGATTGGAGCATGATTTGGCTGGATAGGGGTGATAGGCACAAAATATTGTTTATTGGCCGAGTTTGCCCCCTGGTTTTGAGATGCTTGAGGGATGTGAGATGCTGGCGCTCCTTCAGGTTGTTGTGCTGATGTTCCCTCCCCATTCTTAGCTCATAGAAGTTGCTCGAGTAGGTCGGTTAACCGAGAAACTTCATTGTTTACAGATTCCAACTCGGTCTAATAATGTGACTCTAAGTGAGCTCTTTCTTCGTTCTCCATCCTCGATCTGGACTGGGTGTAATGGACTTTGGATGTGGGACCTATGTTTCACGATTTGGAATGCATATGATAAATTAAAAACAAAATGTGTGATGAAAATAGGATGCACATGTGATGTGTATTTTTTAGAGCTGATTCATGACTTTTGTAATCCTTTAGGCAAGATTTCTGAGTCAATCTGATTACTGTAAAGAAGAGTTTGCCAAGTATTTGTCATAGCAGCTTACTAAAACACATTTACAAAGAAAGATGATTTCAGCTCAAAAACCTGTATTGATGAGTTTAACATTATTAATCTTGATGCAAATGAAAGTAGGATACACACCCTAAGGACAAGCTCTATTTATTAAGCGAGAATGGGTAGGTTTTCTATCTGGTCTTGAAGGGTCTCATATCTGCCCAGTGACGTTCTTCGTAAAGACAGTATGGGGGTGTTGTAAGGAACAGTTAAGGTACGTATACCCACCATTACCAAGCAGGCACTCAGATATGAGTTGAGTGTTTTACGCATCTGAACCCTGACCAAATAGTCATAGGGCATCGCTAATCCCCCACCTAACTTAAAACTTGTGTGTGCTTCTCAAAATCAAAGTATGTGATACATGTGACAATTCTATAAGATGCATGAGACAATTCTATACAATGCATGAACAATATGTGTAAAATATTTAAAGCACATAAGCAGATAACAAAAGGAAAGGCATATTAACAATAAACACACGAAAACAAAAACAAATCAGACAAAAACAAAGCTTAGTCCACAAGGTCCCCAGTGGAGTCGTCATTCCGTCGCACGGGTGCGGTGTCGCGGTGAAATATTCCACTTTAAATCTAAAAAAAAAAATGTGTATGGTATCTATCTGGCAAATGTGGGGAGACAAGAAGATATTGTCGTTTATTGGTAGAAAATGGAATGGGAGTCGCCACCTAGTATTTTGGTCACTAGGAACCCTAATTGGTCTTAGAGATCGGGTACGGGGACTGGTTGCGTAAAGGGAAGATATTAGCACCCCAAATACGCCTTACCTAAGGTAAGCTGCATTGTTTGATTGTCTGATAAAAAACTAAGGTGTTATCCTATTTCAATTGTTGGTTTATTTACGGCTTAAGAAAAGTCCTCCTCAATAAGGAGGTTCTTATCTTATCGGGTAAAATCGTAACCGTTCTAACGTCTATATAAAAACTATATTTTTAATATCAGGAATACGTTTTACGTATAAATTCGTAATTCTCAATACTTAAAGGAAGACAAAAAGATTTTTTTAAAATTTTTGAAATATTGGCCTAATTCTCGTGGTTCTAACAAACTTATTGTTAAAGCCAAAGTGCATGCTAATATATTTTTTTTAAAATTTCTTTTGTTGTATAAAAATATGATGTGATGATTTTTTTTTTAATTTTAGAGAGACTAGGTCGTATGCATTAAAAAAAAACATCTTTATATATATATATATATATATATATATATATATATATATTTATTTATTTTTGATGTCTTGACGAAAATCGGGTATTTTAATACTGGATTTGTATCTTTACGGTATAAAAATACAACCCAATATTAAGCTATTTTGATAAAAATATGCAGGAAAATCAACGATATTTTTTTTTAAGGATTTTTCAGAATTTTTTTAATTTTTTTTGGATAGATATCTATATATAAATAACATAAAAAGCATTATAATAAATAATATATAATATTAGGTGGGCTGGCCCAACTAACTGGGCCGATCTCGGCCCAACAGAGTCTCCTATTTTTGTCTAGGCCGGACCTGGCCCAGACAGCAGGGATGAGCTAGAATCAGTCTGGCCCACAAACACATGGCTGGGCCACAACCAATCTGGCCCAGAGAAGAAAAAAACCAACAATGCTGGGCAGAATCAGCCTGGCCCAGCAACATAACATCAGGGGGGAATTATTTTCCCCCTCCCCTCCTGCATGCAGAACGCTGTTCGTTCTGCATGCAGGGGAAAACCACGAAAGCACAACAATTAGGGGGAGAAAAGTTACCTGGCGTGGAGGAGGTGGTGCGTTGCTGGTCTGGCTGCTTCGCTGGCGGTGCTGCGGTGGAGGCCGGTGGCGATGTTGTGGCTCACAGGCGGCGGCTCCAAGCAGCGATGCTGCTGTTCAAGCGGCGGAGAGAGAGATTTCTTCCTCTTCCCCTCTCCTCTGGTTTTTTTGTTTTTTCTTTCTTTGTTTCGTTTACCCATGGTTGTTGTTGACTGAGATGGCAATGGCAGCTGGTGGTGGTAGAGAGGAAGTGCTCTGTTCCTGGTGGTGTTGCTGCGGCTGGGAAGAAGATGGTGGGCTGTTCTCAGTGTCGGGCAGTGCCTTGCTGCTGCTTTCTTCGCCTGCGTAGAGGTGCAGGTTCCTGTTTTTCTTTGATGGTGGCGCGGCGTGTGGCTGGAAGATGATGAGCTGAGGAAGGATGGTGGTGGCGTGGGCAGTGCTGCTGTGTTCGCGCTCCAGGTGGCGTTGGTGTTGCGGCAGCTGGCTGTGGTTGCTCTTCCTCTTCTCTGCCGCTTCTGCGTTATGTCTTCTCCTTGTTCAGTCACCTTACTTCTCTGCTTCTTCTTCCAAGCAGCGGTTCTAAGGGCAAGGTGGGCGGTTCCTGGTGGCAGTGTTGTTTCAAATGATGGAGAGAGAGACCAGAGAGAGAGGTTACAGTTCTTCTCTTCCAAAAAAAACGGCCCCCCCTCTTTTCTTTCTCCCTTCTCGCGTGTTGGCGTTCAGTCTCCATTTATAGGAGGCAAAGGGAGCGGGGCCTCATTATGGCTGCATGGGGAGCGGGGCAGCGCCGGTCGGTTGGCCAGTGGGTGCGATTGGCAAGGTGCGGCTCCCTCGACCTTTCATCATGAGAGCGTATGGGGAGGCGGCTTTGGCAGGCATGTGGCGTGTCAGGTTCAACGAGGAAAGAAGAAAAATTGCCTTCCCCTACTACATGTCTAGGGGAAGGAGAAAGGGGAACAGTGTTGTTCAAAACGACACTGTTCTGCACTTTTTTTTTAACATGTAACGGCACTGTTTTATGAAAAACACGCCGTTTCATTTAGAGGTGGCGCCTGCATCTTTTTTCGAATTAGTCCTTAATTTATCCTTTGTTCTTTTAAGTCCTCACAATGTAATTTTGATTTTAAGAATTACTTCAATTGCATCCCTGTAAATTTCGGTATCCGCCCCTATAGTTGGCCGCGTTTTCCACTTTGATCCTTGGCCTCTGATTTATGCAATTTGACCCTCAATTGATCAATAAACTTTTAATTTCTTCAATTTGGCCCCTGATTTTGTTAATTGCAGCCCCTATATTTACTCGCCTTTTTCAATTTGGTCTTTGGTTTTGGATTTTTTTAATTAAGTCCCTAATTAGCCATTAAACTTCAATATTTATGCAATTAAGCCGCTGATTTAACCAAATCAACTCTCAAAAATTATAATTTGACCCCAGAACTTTAATTTCTTCCAATTAAAGCTCAAATTGACTTAAAAATCAATTGTTCTTGCAATCAAACCCTCTATAAATTCAATTAAACCTTCAATAAAATCCAATTAAGTCCATAAACATCCAATTTTAGACTTTTCTCTTCAAATTAAATTTTCTTTTCCCACAAGGCTCTCATCATTCAAGTATATACTGTAAAAATTTCAATCCTTGTATTTTTGAACCTCCTTAATCAATTTTTCTGATCCTTTTCTGAGCGCTCCAACCTCCCATTATTTTTTCTAATTTCTTCCAGCTATATATTTATATATTTATTTTTATTTTTGTGTGGGGACCCAAAAATGGGTTACAACATACTCGATGAATAATAATCGTAAAAAGGGAAACTATAAGTGGGTTACGGGATGATACCAGATGTAATAAAGAAAAAATTTAAATGTGGGTTTCCAGGACAACTATAATTGTGCACTATCTAGTAGTCAATTATATATATAGATACATGTATTTGTGACTCTCCCTCATCTCTGCTGCATTTTTACTTTTAATATAATTATTTCTATATTTTGATATTGCAGGTCCTTCACATTCATGCTAGGAGTAGTGTCATAAGTTTCTAATTCCTTTTGTATGAATTAAGAAATTCATGTTCTAATTCCTTTCGTATGAATTAGGAGATTAGTGTTTCTAGTTACTTTTGTATGAATTAGGAATTAAATAAATACCAATGTATTTTGCCCTAAGTAATAATATGATTCAAATTGTATTAGTATTTCTTTATATTAATCATCGAGATTCAAGATTCTTTCTATTTTATGCTTGTAATATTAATGTTATTTATCCATGTTTGACTACCATTTTGTATATGTTTGTAAATGAGAAGGAAAAAAATGAATATGTGAGCTATCATGCCTATGACTAGTAATGATTGTGGTTACGATGTAATATGAATATGTTATGATTGTGGAAAGAGCATAAAATGTGTGCATGATAAATTATCAATAACTTGGGATCTTCTCGGTATAAGGGAGATTTTGCAAAATTTTTGGTAAACCTTAAATAAGTCGTTGAAAAAAAAAAGAAAAAAAATTACCCATAAATTTTGGTAGTATAATTGCTTTGTTTGATCCTGAAATTAATGAGGATGTTACAAAGAACCTTTTTCAAAATATTCCAGCTAGATTTGGAAAATCCAACAAGATCTGATTAGAACAATAGCCAAAAAGTCTTATTTTAAAAAACAATAATGAAAGAAAAACTAATTTTTGGAAAAAATAAATTTGCAAACAAATTTAATTCAAAATTAACACCAATAGCAATCAAAACATGCAATCAATAACATGAACTGTCTAACAAAGGCTCTACTACTATTGTTGGGTTTCCTGAAACACATACACTTAGCGAAAATAATACATTTAAATTTTTTAGGAGTTCCAAAGATCATATTACACAAATATAGAGTTGTTTGGGGTTTATACAAAGATTGTCTAAAGATTACATGTTGTTTTAGGCTTTGAATATTTTCTTCAAGATTAGAATGTTGCAAACCACAAGTTGTCCAAATATCCGATTCTTTAACGGTAATCCACACAAGCCACTAGTGAGAAATTTCCTAAACCCTTCAGGAGAGAAGGACGACTATACCTTAAAGTGCGAGTTCTTTTTCTTTGTGTGTTTAAGTGTTTTTGTATTGTACTTTACTCACCTTCTTAAGATCAAAGTATAATATTCCTTGTATAATATAATTTAGTAATCCCAAGTCTAAAAATTACTTACACAACTATCACATGAGCATTTTCACTGATATAAGTGATCTCTCTCTATATATAATTCTTTTGCTGGTCAGTTTAGTGTGCATGTCATTTGATAATCACCTGCATATTAGTTTCAGGTATCCATCACACCTTGGTTTATGAGAATAATTGTTTTCTTTCATAAAAGAAGAAACATAATATGCATCGCTCTCACAACTCTAATTAATGTTCAGTCTTAATAGAATATTGACAAGGAATATTTAAGAACAATACTTTGATGCATTAGTAATCTTATAATTATAATAACTCTATAATATCTTGTGCAAAGCATTATTGTTTCATAGACTTTATTTTTACTTTAGATTTATTAATTAAATATTAAATTTATTAATCAAATATAATTGAATATTAAATATAAAAAAGTCTTTATTAATAATAAATATACTTTACATAAAAAAAAATATCAATGTTACTTTTAACCAATCAATTAATAATAAGACATATTTCTTCAATTTATACCAAAGTTTTAAGACCCGGCCCGGTCCAAGGCCCGGGTTCCGGGTTTTGGCCGGGTCACCGGGTTTGACCGGGTCGGCCGGGTCAATTCTTTTTTTAAAAAAAAATCAAAACGACATCGTTTTAGTAAAAAAAAAACAAAAAAAAACAAAAGTCAACGGGTTTGTCACCGGGTCTTGACCGGGTCTTGCCGGGTCAGCCGGGTCACCGGGTCACATCGGGTTTTTCCTTCCCCCGTTTTTTCATCAACCCGGCCCGGTTCCGGCTCCGGGTCGGCCGGGTCCCGGGTCGACCCGCCGGGCCGGGCCGAGTTTCAAAACTATGATTTATACAATCAATGAAGCATCAAACCACTTCTTGTTCGTTTGTTTATGTCTTTTTTTTAAATAAAACAATTCATTTACTCCATTGTAGTTATTCAGCAACAAGCCGGTCAAGTTAACATGATAATATTTGTCCTCAAAAGATATAGCGTGATGACAAAAGACTTGAGATCTGCACAACAGATCTCGAGTTTAAGTCAGAGCGTGCATCTCTTATAAAAGTTTGGGACAATCAGGGTTTTACTCACTCACCTGGATCCACAAAATACACTTTTCAAGAAATGAGATTTCCTTAAATAATAATAAAAAAAGATAATATCGATATCATCAAGTGATATACTAAATTGCTAATAACCTCAACGAGTGGATATCATAATTAATGAGATTCAATCTTTTCCTTAATATTTTGAATTCAAATCTTGAAATTAATATAAAAAAATCATTAAATTCCTTTAAATATTTTTAATTAATAGAAAGTGTATCTTTGAGAACAGTAAATAAAAAAATAATATCAATTATCATATAAACGTGTTTAAAAATACATTAGCATCGAAACTAAGAAACATCATCAACATGCTGCACCATACATCCGCATTCATGTTGACATCACATGTAACATGGCAAAAACTAGGATAAAGAATTTTGGTTTTGGAAAGAAAATTAAGCTATTTGGTGTTTGACATTGTTTAATTTTTTTAAAAATTAAAAAAATGAAGCTAGCATTAATTTTTTAATTTTTTTATTGTTTTAATATATTGAATCTATAAATTTTTTTATTTATTAAGAAATAATTTTTTTTAATTTGTTAAAAATAAATTTTTAAAAATAAAATAATATTTTTAAAAATAACCTCTAAAACACTGCTAAATAAATATTTATTTGGCTCAGTACCGAAAAAAGAAAAACTTTTTATTGTTCGAAAAGGAAAATATTTGGAAATAAAATAAAG
>Ga0325402_1003301_pt1 | contig 14521 bp, 8 predicted proteins | sample PopdelMetagenome_22_FD_207212 | JGI IMG/M metagenome (GOLD analysis project Ga0325402, IMG submission 207212) | Populus deltoides microbial communities from Bellville, Georgia, United States - Xylem-PdKOR-R3 | ecosystem: Host-associated > Plants > Phyllosphere > Stem > Wood/Secondary xylem... | reverse complement strand
TCATTATTATTTGCGAATCTGTCAAAAGTCAAAATGCTATAGTTGCTCTGTTACATGATATTATTGTTAAATTAATTTAAATTAACAAAAAATAAAAATAAAAATACCAACATAATATAGAAGAAGACTAGAATTTTTATTAATCTGTTTATTCTAAAATACACCTTTTAAACTAAATACAAAGAGATAATGTATAGGCTAAACAAAAAAGTACTATTCTACCCTTAATAAATAAAACAAAAATATATTTCTTAATCTCTCTCTTCAAACTCACGATGTGGTAGTTACAAGTATCGAGAGTTTGCCAACTAGAAAACAAAAATAAAAAATGAAATGCGACTTAGTAAAAAAATCTGCAATCTGCAAGGAAGAAGAAACAAAAGGCAAAATAATAGAGCCATGCTTGAGATGATGACGAGTAAGATGACAATCGATTGATCTCAATGTGCTTAATTCGTTCATGAAAAACCGAGTTGTGAACAATTTGAATAGAACTCCTGGTGTCACGATACATAGGAGTAGGATGAGAAATGAAAACTCCCATATCCACAAGTAACCAACGTAATCAAACAATTTTTTTGATAGTAGATATTATAACATGATATTCTGTTTCGGTTGAGAATTGAGAAACAATAAATTGTTTTTTGCTCTTTTAAAAAATAATAGAATTGCTTAAAAAAATATAGAAACTAGTAACAAACTTGTGAGTTATGAGATTACTGTAATGATCAGTATTAGAATATGCACGCAGTTCTAAGAAAAAGGTGAATGACAGTTTTAATGTTTGAAATTTACTTCAAAATTATTTTTTTTAAAAATTATTTTATATTTTAATTTTATCTCCCAATTAAATACATTTGTTTCCTTTTTATCCAGAATCATTAATCATACGCAACCCTATCATGATAGATTGTTACCACTGGTTAGAAACTGAAACCAAAAATCCAAAAGGCTATGTACGAGCTGTGATCCATTGATTTGAAGTTCATGGAACTTTTATAACAGAAGAAAGTGGCTATAGCCCGTGGATATTGGTGGATTCACTTTCATTTACTCCGTAACTCATCAAAGATCTAAAAAATCATGTACAAATAAGTGTAGAGGACATGGTTTCGTGCAATCGATGGTGGTAATTGTTCTTTTTTCTTTTAGGCTAATTAAATAAAGTTTCTCTACCTCTTTTAAGGAACACATGAATGATTAATTATTATTGAAAAATAAAAATGATGATGTACTAAAAATTAGAGAAGCTTGGGGGAGGTTTATGTCTTGAATAATCGGTTAATCTCTTGATTCTGATAATCTGATCAATTCTTCCTAGCCAATGTGATTAATAGTTGGTGTTTGATACCTATAAAAAATCCTTTTTTTTTTTTTTATGGATTTAGGGATTTTTTGATGCTTAAGTAAATATATTTTTTTAAAAAAAAACAATAATATTTTAAAGAGAGATTTTGAAAAGAAATGTAATATCCCATAAATTCAAATACATGATATTTCATTTATATATTATATTATTATTAAAAGTACAAGAAGTAGAGTTTCCCTTATATTTTTCAATACCAAGTTATCGACTCAATCAAATTTCATAACTTGCAAATAGAATTTCCCTATATTCTTATCATCTAGGACTTACACACACACATTTAATTTCATTTACACAAAAAAAACTTTTTTTTCCTCCCATATTCTTTCAACAAAATCTATCATTATATTAACTAAGAATATCTGAAGTAATAAAACAATTAACACTTAACACTTAATACATTTACAACATAATTCCAAACACATATTCAGGTGAATGAAAATCAAATATAAAATTTAGTCTACATATTACCGTCATATGTTTTCAAAAGAAACTAATAAAATGCATCATCCATGATTAACTTAGATTTATACACCTTTTTAGTTATAAAATTATATTACATAACAAAATATGTGTTAATTACACAAAATACTAATGCAATATCTACTATCCATTATGACACTATAAAGTACCTAAAATTTTATAAGATACTTGGCGTAATTAGTTTATGCACAAAGATTATTTTTTGTTATTATCATTATCATTATCACAACCACTTTTACATGTGTACTTATCCCCACTTACACAACTTTCATATTTTAAGAACACAATATCTTCTCTTACCAAACTAGCATTTACTCAAATTCTACATAAACGATTTTCTTCAATTGCACGTTAACAAGGGTGCTAGTCCTAGTAATCTTAGGGACTAATTTCTCCAATAACTCATTAATCATGGAATCATCCCATTAATTAGGGAACCAAATTCTCATCAGCGTACTAACAAGGGCACCAATCCCATTAACCAGAAAATCATTATCTTTATATATCTATTAACCAGGGCACTAGTTCAATTAACTAGGATGCTAGTTTCATAATTGCTCATTAATCAGGGCACTAGTCTCATGTACCAGGATAACCAGTTTCTCATTTGCCCATTAATTAAGGCACTAATCTCATTTATCAGGGTAATTAGTTTCTCATTTGCCCATTAATCAGGGCATTAGTTCCATTTACTAGGGTAATTAGTATTTTCATTGTCCATTAATCAGGACACTAGTTTCATTTACCAGGGTAGCTAGTTTCTTCAACAAATTATCGTTTATCAACTAGGATTGCTTTTCATTTAAGGAAGAATTACAAACACAATTAAATAAAGCTCTAGTTGTAAGATGTCAAGCATCTACCTGAAGTCTGAGCATGTGAACCAATCCTCTGCTGTTAAGTGGATCCTGCAATCTCTCTAGTACCAACAAGAATAATATCATTCATTATTCCATCCTCGGTTACTTCTCATTCTACTTCAATAAACCATCATTTTATTTCTTGACTTAATATAATTCAGTACTATTCCATATCTTCAAGCTAATACTTACTTAAAATATAACTAAGACTAACATTTTAGTTTCATGTATAATTTGTTTCTTTCGAAAAATGAGTTGCAGGCTACAACTCCATAAAAAGGAAGGAACTCAATTCTTTTCATCGACATGTCCAAGACTATTCTTAATTGTAACATCAAAACTGTTTAGCCAATTTTAGTCTGACTTTGCTTTGGTTTTTAATTTATATTTGGAGTTTTATAACTCCGATTTAAGTGAGGTCAATTTCATTGGAAAGAGATACCATTCCTTACTTTGACTTTCATATAAAACTTATTCTAGTTTTTAATCACCATCGAGTCCTAAGTCCGATTGGAAGTTGGACAATGAAGCTGTCCAATTTTTTAATTTCTTTCTTTTAGCTTATAATGAAGTATTTTTTTTTTATTTTCCTAACTATTCAATGCAATTATTTTTCCTACCTAAATTTCATAATGCTTTTTCATCATAATATCACAAGTTTCCCCCCTTCAAAATTCCATAATTCCCATAACTTAATTATTCATAATTCATGCTTAATCAAGTCTTTCCATTACCATTAAACATAAAATTCCTATTTCTTTTCAATTCATTCTCCATGTTTCAACACAAGCTATAATAATCATAACAAAAACATATTCATGCATTTCTTTAATTTTTTTCCCAATTTTCTCTCTTTATAGTCGACACCAAACCCATTACAACACTAGGATTTTTTTTTCAATTACTAACTATTTTAAGTTTTTTTCATCATTTTACATCCCAATTTCATCAAACAAGGCAAATTCTTCATTTCCCCTAATTTCTCTCATGAACCCTAACCTAGAATTCTTAATTAAAGTATCAATTCTAAATTGAATTTAATATAAATTATGAAATCAAGTTTAAAACCCTTTACCTGGTGATAAAGTGAATTTCAATCCTTAACCGGTCAATTTTTTTGGGCACTCCTTCTTTTCTCCCTCTTGGCCAGTTCTGAACCCCTTTTATTTTCTAAATTCTTTCACTTATTCTTCTTTGATTCATACCTTGATGTTGTTTCCCAACTACCTAGACTAATCTCACTCAAATCCCTTTAATTTTGATGCATTTTCTCTTAATTTTTGGTGAAAAGATTTGAAACCTTCCCTCCTCTTTTCTTCTTTATGCAGTTGGCTCTAAAAGAGAAAGATTAGGGGTTCCTATGGTCTTAACTCTAGGTAATTACATATTAGCACTAATAGTTTAGTTATTTTATTTTTGTCCCTATTTTTTTTTCTAGCAATTTGTGGCCTGTGTGTGTATATATATATATATATATATATTCTTTTATTTCTTTTAATTTCATCCCTTGTTATTTAACTCTATATCATAGATTTAATTTAACCCATTCTATCTCCGAGTTAATATTCAGGAAATTTTAACCGGGGTTTTTACAATAAATATGCAGCTCTGAATAAAGATTGAGAACCTTTTCCTTTTCAAGAATCCAATGGGTTTTTATAGCGCATCATTTTTACCCTTTGATGGATAGGAGGATCAAAAAGTCATCTTCCTCTCATAACATTAAAAACCCTTTATGTATAAAAGAGAGAAACTATCTCTAACTCATAAGAGAGAAAATATCTCTAACTCATCAAAGGGAAAATATCTCGTGGTCAAAATAAAACCTGACAAGATTTCCAGAACCACATGTATTAGGTTCAATGCTTAGCTGAGCCCAAGAGTAATGAGTGTGGCAGCTCACCAAACCTATTTATATGTGGGCTCAGTACTTAGCTGAGCCCAAAGATGATTTTAGCAGCCCACTAGACCTACGTATGCTTGGGCTTAATGTTTGGCTGAGCCTAAGGATGCTGGGCTAGGCAACTTGCTTGGCCTATTTATACTTGGGCTCAATGATTAGTTGACCCCAAGGATACTAGGTTTGATGGTTTTTCAGACCCATATATACTTGGGCTCAACGTTTAATTGAGCCCAATGATGTTATAGGAGGTCACCATACCCGTTTATGCTTGAGCTTAATGGTTAGTTGAGCCGAATGATGCTAGGTCTGATAATTTGCCAGACCTGTATATGCTTGAGCTTAGTGTTTGAATGAGCCCAAGAATGTTGGGTTATTACCCTGCCTTTGGTTTCTTTAAATGAAAACCCAAGTAAAATTAAAACATGCTGATCCATTAGTAGCCCCCCAAGTCTTTGTGTATCTATTACACAAATATTTTGAAACATTATTAGTAGTAAATTAGAACCTTTTTACCTTCCCTATAAGATTTGATTGTCCCATACAGAAACATTAAAATTCTTATGGCCAAATGGCTTGTCTTTATTGAGGGAGGTGTTTCTTGGAAAAAAAATGACGACTTACATTTAATACATTGATTGAGTGGATCTTTGGAGATCCGATATGATATGAAAAGTCATTTATCCAATGATGAGGGCATAAATATGTTTCCTTTATAACCATAGCCTTTCTTGCTTCTATCTTTTCGTTTACTTTCTATAATTTTTGAAAAACTACTGTGTTGAAAACCATGAATTATTTTTGTTCTAATCTAAGGAGAAAACTCATTTCAAGTTCTTTTCACCACTAGTTTTTTTCCTTTTCTACTTTAAATAGAAATATGGATTAAAAAAGAGTCAGATTTATCTGTTATAAGATGGATGTTGCTTTCTCTGAAGAGGAGTTCAGGTTCCAACCTAAGACTAAAAAAAAAAGTAGGGGGCATGAGTCCATTAGAATAGGCCACAAAACTAGAATGGATGACACCTTGGCGTCTATCTTTGGCAGAATGAAAAGTAACCCTATTTACGAGATTCCTTCTCCTTCCATTACTAGAGAATCCTAAAACAAAAGGAGGTTACCTTAGACCCTTGAGGATGGCATTCCTAGCACTTTAGGTGCGGAGGACATAAAGTTTGTTTCTCGCCTTTAGCCAGGAGATTAAACAACTTAGATGCCTAATTAGGCTGAACATATCAGCCGGGAGACCTCGGGCTCTGCCCAAAGTCATTTTAAGATTATGACCTCTTTTTGCATGTATGCGATGAGGTATTCCTCCCCTCTTTAAGGATTCATGAGGAAAGTGTTTAGATACTATTAGCTGGGTCTAAACCAGTTGTATCCTAATGGATGGATCACTTTGTTCGCCTTTGATAAGTTTTGTAGGCTTGTCGGAATCAAACCTATAATTAATGTCTTAAAATATTATTACCATCTAGATGCTAGCATTGATGGTGGCAATGACGTGCAATGATTCTTCACCTTCGCCAACAGGCCCATAAGAGCTATGAAGAGAGCTTTGTGTGGGAAGCCTGCGCAAATCAAGAAATGGAAAGGGAGATAGATGATAATAAGGTATAATAGGCCAATTAATCACATAGGTGGAATGTAACAATTCTAGGGCTATTCCTATTACTTGAGGGTTTCTCCCTTTGATGTAAATAGCAAGCCTCGTCTGAGCTCGAACGAGGAGAAAACATGTGCTGCCCTGGCCTTGATTTTGACTGAGTATGAAGTCAATATGATGACCAAAAGATATTATTAGGCCATATTGCAAAGTATGCAAATTTATTATTCTTTTTTTTCTTTGTAGCTAAGTTTATTGCTGACAATTGTTTTTGCATGATTAACAACTGAAGAAGAAGGAGAAACTTCAACAAGGTCTGTAGAAGAGAGTTCTTAAAGGAAGTCTTTGTCTCTAGTTATGAGTGGAGACATGGTTGAAGAAGTGATTGAGAACTACCCTATCATTGTTAATGAACTCTCTATTCCTAAGGGCTTTGTTTCTAAGGAAACAATGGTAGAAGTCAGAAATGTCATAGAAAAAAAAGTTAGGGGCAATCATACTTACCCAACTAGGGGTCAAGCTGATGGAGAATTCCTCCTAAAGTGATTGCGGTTGGTTCTACCTGCTTTAAGAGGATGGAGATCTCCACCCTTGTGGAATTCAATGTTTCAGTCTCGAGTGTAAATGCTCTTATGATGGCATTTCCTTTGCCTTAACTTCCAGCTTTGCTGATAGAGACTATAACAGTTGGACCCTCTACTTGGGCTGTTCTTAAGAAAGATGAGTTTAAAGATGCTTTCGCCAAGCTCGCTCTTGGTTGTTTTCCTTACCCTTACTAAAAATGAGAGGCAGCTTATGGAGGCTGTTGTTGGTGGAAACTTTGGCATTGATGAGACTGGCCTTAAGGTGGTGAGACTATTAAAGAGGATCCTTACCATCCCATTAGACATCACAATGATGTTTAATGGGAGCTATAACTGCCATTTGACTTTAATTTCTTATAATGATAGATTTCTTCATTCAGTTCCATATGTTTGTTGATGTGATCTTCATATAAAACTTGTTTAAACTTAATCTCATTTAAGCATATTATTATTCCATTTTCAATTTAATTATTATCATCAAAATACAAGGTATTATAAATATTAATATGTGACCCGTAGGTCAACAATCTTCCCCTTTTTTATGACGACAATTAATGTATATTTATAGATACAAACATATGTATCTTCCTTTAAATTTTGCAATAGTCTCTTGGAGATTTAAACAATAATTTGTAATCTATAAATATATATGTCCCCCTTAATTATTGGTTGGTCATAAGAACCTCCAAAATATAATTCCAACTTTACTATCACAGACAAAATAAATTCATAGTATGATAGTGAAAACCAGGTCAAAACCAAAAGAAATTTTATTTAATCTTCCTACAATAAACTTAAATAAATAAAAAGAATGGGGGATTTGAATAATTAAAGAAATGAAATTCTGAAAATAAAAATAATAAATCGATATGTCGTTAACTCAGTTCAAAGGTCTAGATATCCATTCCTATAAATTTGTTGATTATCGAAGTAAAATAAATATCCTTTCAATTCAAGCAAAAAAATTTGATGTCCCTTAAAGCTAAGGGATATCGAGGAGATTATGAGTAAATTAATTAGATAAAACTTTCTAATCAATCTCTTACCATAAAATAAATTTAATATTGAAAAACAATTTTAATTCACTTGATAGTAGCATTAAGAGTAAAGTTTGTAAAATTTATTCTAAGCAACTGTTCAAAAACTTGAGCAATTCACTTGTGATTCTTGAAGATGACAAGTAATTGGTGAGGAAAAGCAAACTTCTTGTTGCAATATATCCCGCTTTAATTGTTGAAAGGGCTATAAAGTTTTATTTCTCACTAACCCAAGATACTAGTGATGATGTTAGAAAGTGACATGTTCCACTAGTTTTTTTTCTATCAACTTTATATCTCGTAAAATCCGCATCTAAATAGCTAATTAAATTCAACTTGTATCCTTTCGAATACCACAACCCTAAGTTGATTGTACCATGCAAATATACAAAAATACATTTTACAACACCAACATGAGATTTTTTTGGACATGTTTGATAACATGCACATAGACAAACACTAAACATAATATTAGATCTACTAGTGGTTAAATATAAAGGTGAACCGATCATACCTTAATATTTGATGATGTCTATAGTCTTACTGTTTTCATCCATATCAAGCTTTGTTGATGTTCCCATGGGTGTGTCAAATTCCTTGACAAGTTCCATCCTAAATATTTTTAGTAGATTCTTTATGTACTTGCCTTGGTTGATGTACATGCATGAATTCTTCAAGATAAAGTGTTCTATTGCTATAAACTCTATAAGCTTTGTTAGAGGAGGAATTCGAGAAAAATACCAACATTGGATTTTGAATCAAACCTGTCCAATTTATCCTTGGTGTTAAGAATAAAACATTTTGAACAAAAAACTTTGAAATATGATATGTTGAGTTTCTTTCCTCTCCAAAGCTTATAAAAAGTCATTTTCAACTCTGGTATCTAGATAACACGATTTAAAACATAACAAGAAGTGGTTACGACTTCCGTCCAAAGATATTTAGGGGTATTAAATTCATTTAACATTGTTCTTGTCATTTCTTAAAGAGATCAATTTTTCCTTTTCACATCCTCATTTTGTTGGGGAGTTTTAGGAGTTGAAAAATTATGGTGGTATCCTTTTTCTTCATAAAATGTTCCAAACAAATTATTTATAAATTCACCACTATGATTACTCTTTATGTTTATGATTGAAAAACCCTTTTCATTTTCAAATTTCTTTGAAAACTTAATAAATTCATAAATAGTTTCATCTTTTGATTTTCAAAACAAAACCCATATATATCTTGTAAAGTCATCCATAATCACAAACACATATCTATTACCACTTATGCTTCTAGCTTTAGTTACTCCAAATAGATATATGTGTACCAATTCTGAAGGTCTTTCGGTAATAATGTGGTTTTTGCTCTTAAAAGATGTTTTCACTTGTTTACTTATCTGACAAACATCACATAACTTCTGCTTTTTAAAAGCAATATGAGAGAGTCCTTTAATATGCTCATTTTTGACAAGTTTAGAAAGAATGTACATGCTTATATGATCTAATCTTTTATGCCAAAGAAAACTATCATTAATTCTAGCAACAAGACAACTTTCTATCCTCATACATGCATCAATTTTAATCTTGTAAACATTTCCTTTTCTATTACCAATAAATAAAACTTTATCATTTTCAAGGATTAAACAACATGCATGGTCAAACATGATCTTGTACCCTTTATCACACAATTGAATAATATTTAACAAATTATGTTTTAGATTATTAACAAGAAACACCTTTTCTATTGAGAGAGAAGACTTACTTCCAATATTTCCAACTCCAATGATCTTTCCTTTTAAGTTGTCTCTAAACGTGACTTTTCCACCATTAATCTTGGTTATGCCTGAAAATAATGAATCATCTCCAGTCATGTGTTTTGAGTAAGCACTTTCCAAGAACCATTTCCTATATTCCTTTGATTCCTACATGCATAAAATCAAGATGAAGTTTTTGGTATCCATACCTTCTTAGGTCTTTTTTGGCTAGTGGTGGTTTCTTTTGAAACCCAAGTCATGTTACCAACTTTGTCCTTCTTTATAGAACATGGATAAATAAAATGACCAATGCTTCTACAATAATGACATGTTTGGTTTTGATCATATGATTGTTTAACTTTAACAAAGTTGTTCTTCAAATATTTTTAGTTCCTTTTGGGTTGATACCCTAGACCTCTTTTGTTGAAGACACATCTTTGACTAGCAAGCATAGTATCTAAAATCTTAGAACCTTGTGTGAACTTTGCTACTATTGTATTCAACTTGTCCCACCTTTTCTTTTAAAGCCTTATTTTCGCCTTATTTTCCTTTTCAAATTGGTTAACCTTGTTACTGTCAATACTAATACATGTTTTCTTTTCTAATGCATCTTTTTCAACAAGTAAACATGCATAATTGTTTTTTCAATGAACTATATTTATGACCTAGCTTTTTAAATCCATCATATAATGATTCAAATTCATCATGTAGTTCATCATAAGAGAGGTCATATTCATCATCCAAAGAAAGTACATCATTATCGCTTTTAATTGCCATGAAACACATGTTTGCAACATGATCTTCATCATCACTTGAGCTAGAGTTTGAGTCATCACTCCATGTTGCTTTCATTAGTTGTTTGTGATGACAGTTTTTCTTCTTGTTTTGAAGAAGATGGAAATCGACCTTAATATGTCTTGTCTTGTTGCACCTGTAGCATCTAGGTACCTCCTTGCTAGATTTTTCCATATTTCCATCCTTTTTAAAGTTTAAGAACTTTTTATTCCTTTGCTTATTCTTAGGAAATTTCATAATTGTCTTTTTATAAGTGCAATGTCCTCCCCTACATCATCATCATCATCATCATCATCATCATCATCATCATCATCATCATCATCATCATCATCATCATGGTGTATGATTTTTAATGACAAATTCTTCTTTGGCTTCTCATTTAGTTCTTGCTTTTCCATGGTCATTTCATAAGTCATTAGTGAACCAATAAGTTTTTCCAATGGAAGTTCGATGAGATTCTTAGCTTCTTGTATTGTCATCACCTTTGCTTCCCAACACTTTGGCAAGGAACTAAAAATCTTGCTCACAATATCGATATTAGTATAAGTCCTACCATGAGCATCCAAACTATTAGTGATAGTTATCATTCTAGTAATCATATTATTTATAGGTTCATTTAGAAGCATCTTGAATAACTTATATTAATGGACAAGCATATCAATTTTGGACTCTTCAACTTGATTAATACCTTCATGAGTTACTTCTAAAGTATGCCATATATCCTTAACATCTTTACAAGATGATATTCTAGTAAACTTACTTCTACTCAAGGCACAATACAAAGTGTTTATAACTATAACATCCATAAAAAACAACTTTTTATCACCATCGGTATACTTACTTCTAGGTTTAGGAATCGTTATATCATTTTCAATCGTAATAAGCCTGTGTGGTTCATTATAGATAGCCATAAATCATAATCAATAGATTGAAGATATATAATCATCATAGCTTTCCAATAGACATAAATCATTACCATCAAAGAAGGGTGGCCTAGAGGTAGATGCTCCTTCATTTTGAACATTATAGCTAGTGGTGTCATTCTACTCAAGTATAAGCAAACTTATATATATGATAACTAAGTTTTGATACCAATTGTTGTTCTAGAATTAAAGCAATAACAACACCAAAAGGAGTGAATTAGGTGTTCCACTAATTATGTCAAATAATGCAAACAATCATACTAAGCCAACAATATAATTAAAGTGCTTAAAGTAAAGAGATAAGGAAAGAAAGATTGCAAACTTAGTTTTTAACGTGGTTCGGCAAGACTACATCCACACCTTAAATACCAACCGTACTTGAGTATTGTACTCTTTTGCTAATCCATGTGAAATATACAATGCCTTTGATGAATTCACACCAAACAATTACACCACTTGAAAATGTCCCATCTTCAAGATTTTTTCCTTGGTGACAATACCTCACCAATGCAAAGAGTTTATCCAAACTCTCAGGTGTTTACAATTATGATTTGTTTACAACAAGATTCATTCTCTCAAAAAGTAAATTATACAATTGAAAACTATAATCTTTATAGCTCACTCAATAACACTTAGGATGATTGAAGGTGTGTAAGTGTAATGAGTGTGAGATTTTATACTCTTGTGCTAGAATATAAAGATTAAATTTAGCACAACTTAGAGCATGTTAGGATTTGTGATTTCTAGTTGGTTTTTCTTTTGGAATAACTTCTACATCATATATGTGTGTGTGTGTGTATCCAAAAGAAAATAGTCATTTATGGCTATTGGGATGCTTCTAAAGGCTAAAACGGTCAATTGGTTCCTATAAAATTCCTAGGTGTTCATCATAGATGAACAATGGTCAACCGGTGCAGTTTAAAAACCAGTTTTGATAGTTTCAAACCTGGTGAAACTTGAACTGATTAAATGTATATTAATTCTACTTATGCATGCAATGTGAAGTGTGTGAGTTAATATTAGTTTGCTATTGAGTAAAATATAAAGATTTAACAATAAGCTCTAAAATGAATCCTTAATAGCTAAGTCTTCACTTGCTTTTCATCTTAGACTTATTGATGGATTTCTTCATTCAATTCCATACGCTTGTTGGTGTGATCTTCATATAAAACCTGTTTAAACTTAATCTTATTTAAGCATATCATTATTCTATTTTCCATTTAATTATTATCATTAAAATACAAGATATTATAAATATTAATATGTGACTCATAGGTCAACATGGGCATGACAACTCGCCAGACTCATTTGTGTGTTAGCTCAACGCTTGGTTGAGCCCAAGGATGCTGAGTTTGGTAGCTTGCCAGACCCACGTATGCTTGGGCTTAGCATTTAGCTAAGCCCAAGAATGCTGGATCTGATAAGTCGCCAGATCCATATATGTTTGGTTTCAATGTTTAGTTGAGCCTAATGATGTTAGATCTGGCAGTTCACCAAACCCTATATACTTGGGCTTAGCTCTTGGCTGAGTCCAAGGATGTTGGGTTATTACTCCACTTATGGTTCCTCTAAATGAGGACTCAGGTACAAATAAAACATTCTGATCTATAAGAAAATGTTTAAAATTCTAGACTTTAGTTAATTCTGAACCTATTTATGAGTTGCATTACATATTTATTTTTTGTATATATTTTTTATTTTGCTATTTAAGTATACAAACTTCTGAAGTTGTTTTGATCAAGTGCTTGGATTATATCAATGCATTTATTTATTGATGTGGCCACTGGCTAGTGTCAATTAAACTCAAGAGCAGCCCTGCTTGATAGAAGAAAAGTAATGATTGATGCTTGGTAGCATAAGAGAAAATAATATCAGTTGAAAACCTGAAATTAGGGTAGAAGAAGGAACGAAAACCCCTTGTTGTATTTTTTCACACAAAAATCTCTCTCTCTCTCTCTCTCTCTCTCTCTCTCTATATATATATATATATATATATATATATATATATATTTGGTAGAATTTTTCAATACATTATTCCTTTCTTCCCGTTCATCTTATTAAATTAATATCTAAATATACATCCTTTTATCGTTTTTTGTTTATATTAATGTACCAATCAAAAAAACAAATGGTGGACCTTTCATTTTATAATTTCAAATTTTAAAGTGACACGCACCATGCTGAAATGTAAGCATGAATGAAAGTTAAGTTTCTGAAAATTTTAATAACATCTACCGAGTGCTTAATATATATTTAAAATAGTTTTTGGTTACTGCCTCCTAATAATAAAAAAAATATGAAAATAATAAAAAAAAAAAGACATGAATGTGTTTGATAATAATATATAAAACAAAGTGATTGTTTCTATATTATATTTGATTATAATAGATAAGATAAAATAAAATATATTTTACCCTTAATATATATTGTTTTCAAACTTACATATTAAAAATAATAATTAAATATATATTGATTTTACTTTAATTTATATTGAGTGTTGAAGTTAATAATATTATAATAACATTATCATAAAATTAGGATTGACTTGATAGGTTGACCCGTGACATAGACTGGTCTGGTTTAAAAAACAAATAGAGGAAGAATTCACTCGACTTCATCCAGGCAAAAATTCAGGTCAATCCAAAATAAAATATGAGTAAAAAAATTATTGATTTTTTTTTGATAAAAAGGTGATCAAAACAAAGTTGCTTTGATTATTATTATTTTTTTAAAAATTAGGTCAGCAGGGTTGACCCTCACGACCCATGACTTGAGTCTTGAATCGGGTCAACTTCCGAGTCGAATTTTAAAACTATGATAATAACTATTTTTATTCATACATTGACTTGAATTAAGCCGTGTTGACCCTTTCAACCCAAGGCCCAGATCGACCCCCAAGCTGAGTTTTAAAACTATAAAAATAACAATTTTTATTTTTATATTGATTCGGGTAAACCCTAATTGACCTTTATGATCCATGACCCAAGTCTTGCTTTGAGTTGACCCTTCTAACATGTGACCCGGGCTTTACCCCTGTATCTCATGTTTTGAAAATATAGAAATTAATTTCAAAATTGTTTGGGAGACATTTATTTATATATTTTTATTTTTGTTTTTTCAATTAAATACATTTTTATTTTAATCAAATCCGATACCTAAATGTTATCCTTAAACAAACCATATTCTACCAAGTCCAAATAATAATAATAATAATATGCAATAACCCAAT